>OMFN01000020.1_pt1 | contig 159250 bp, 152 predicted proteins | sample 1645641 | NCBI WGS metagenome assembly OMFN01 (sample SAMEA103958126, study PRJEB25191) | human gut metagenome
TAAGGTTGGCGTTCTTGTTCACAAGGTCTATGATGCGCTCGTGATATTCGGTGTCTTGGTTGTACTTGCCGTGACACTGCACAACTCTGAAGGTGCGCAAGTCCACCTCAACGGTTTCAATTATCTCACCGCCAATTCTTGCCGAGAGTATGAGGGTGTCGGCTTTCTTGTAGTATTCACTGCCGAACACGCAGATGTTCTGTGCCTTGCCCTCGCTGTAATACTCGTCTATGCTTTCAAGTACCTTGACGATTATTTCCTCGTCAGTGATTACCAATCCGAAGAATTTGGATTTGTTGGCGATGAAATCCTCCGCATCTTTCTTTTGTTGGAGTTGTCGCTGCTGCTCACGCTCACGCCTTTCAATCTCCCACCTGCGCTGTCGCTCAATCCGTTCCTTCTCATGTATGGCTTCAATCTTTCGGGTTGTCTTGTCGTGTGCCACCATGAAATCTTCGGGACAAATGTTCTTCGGGTTACGGAGGTCTTGACCGAGTTTTTTGAGCATACGTAGATAGTCGCACCACATGGAGAGGTTGTGTATCTGATATTTATGACGCTTGGCAATCAGATATGACGCCCAACATTCATCGGCTATCATTGGATTGAAAAGAAAGTATTTCATATCCTCAATCTCACCGCCTTTCATAAGGGTTTCAATTCTTGGGTCTGAAAGCAAAGCCTTGAAAAGACGCACGGGGGAGATGCCGTGAAAATCGCCCTTGAAACCATTGCGTCTGAGTTGGGGCAATATCTTCATATTGGGATACACATTCCCCCATGCCACAACATCATCATAAAGGCTGTTGTGTGGTCTGACCTCCATACCGCTATCCAAAGCCCATACATCGCAATAGCAGAAAGAGAAGCCACGAAGCAGAGCCATGTCGGTAATGATGCCTTTGGGTGAAATCCAACGCTGCACAACCTCGTGGCAGTAGAATTTCATTGGCTCTCCTTTCCTGCTCTCGCATCTGACCTGTGCCACACGGATTAACTGATAGCCTTTGCAGGTGGTTATCACGCTGAAATACTGCGTTTCCTTGTGAGTGCGCTTTCGGGTGTCCCATACTTTGAGTTCAGCACGGCATTGGGGGCAGGTACAACCATCAAGGCTGTCGCATAATCCGTTGTTGCTGTGCCACTCGTGACCGCAGTCGGAACAGGTGATGTTCCCTTTCTTGGTGCGGTAGCCGATATGCTCAACGCAGTGGCGGTATGCCCAATCTATTTGTGTCGCTGATATGGGGCGAAGGTTGGCGGAAAGTCTTGCCACCTCTTTCTGTATCTTGGTCTTCGGTTTCATAAGCCTAAATCAAATAATGAGGGTTGGGGTTGGTTTTCTTTTCTCGCTGACGGTCTGTGGCGGTTCTGCAACTTGCGGAGTTCCTCCTCTTGGTATTTGCGGACAGCGTTCTGACGTGCCTCCGCCTTTTCCTCTGCCGTGAGTTTCACAACGTGGTTCACAACCACTTGGCAGTCCATCGGTTTGCCCACCTCTATCTCGTTTTCCTCATAGTAGTGGATGGCTTGCCCGAATATCTCTCCGTCCGTGAAACCGTTGCAACCGCTTTTCTGCACATAGTTCAGAATGTGGGTCACGCACTCGTCCATGTTCTTGGCAGGGTTGCGGTACTTCTTTGCAAATAGCGCATCTTCCTCCGCACGCTGTTCCAAGTACATATATATCGTTCTCTTGAAATGGTCTGTTCCTTTCATATCGCTGTCATTTTTAGATTATCTGTTTCAGTATCTCTCTCCAATAGGTCGGCTCTACCTCGCTGAGAAGGAAGTCCATGAAATCCCTCCGTGCGTCCTTGTTCAGTTCGTGGTACAATCTTCGGAAAGTTTCAAAATTGCCGTTGATGTACGTTTCCACCATATACACGAAGATGTTGTCCACCTCGTAATATCTGCACTGCTGCGCTGCCGTCTTGCTGTTTCTTTTTGCCATGTCGGTAAGGGTTAAAGGGTGAATAACCAAAGGATGAAGCCAAAGAAGGCAATGGTGGAAAGGATAGCCACGATTACACCTATCGCCACTCGGAACACTCCGTTTACAATCTCTCTGATGATGCCCCAAAGGATGCCGAACACCCCGAAGGCGGTGCGCATCATCAAGCCGCATATCGCCAACCCGATGTGTTGCGCCATTTGTCTGAAATTTGCCGTTGCCGTCATATCTTCGCTGTTTTTGATTTTTTTGTTTTTAATGCGGATTCAAGAGCTGAGGGAGTTGAGTTTCAAACTATCTTATCTGCCTCTCGTTTATCCGACATTTTTTTTATGCGTCTTTCTGTCGCATCGGTCGTTTTCGTTTCGGGTGCTTGAAAAGGTAGGGATTAGGGAATGCAAGGTTTTTCGGTCAAAATACTACCCGCAGGGCTGGAGATTTTTACCGAAAACAGGAGGCTTGACCTTGCTTTCCCGTCCAATCCCGGAATTACCTTTGCGCCCAGAACGAAAATGACTGACTGATGCGGCTTACTGAAAGGCGCAAAATGGAGGTAAACGAAAACAGAGGCAGATTGTGTAGAAAAAAACTTCAGGGGAAAATCCGTAAAAAAAAGAATCACCAAAAGGAAAAAGACATCACCGGAAGCGTGAAAAGGGCAAACCACAACAAAGGAAGTATGATTGTTTCCGATCCGACGGAACTTGTTCAGCCGGGTGGCAACAATCATTCTTCCCGGTTTGTCCGGCTGTGTGTGGGCGCCTGTTTCATTCATGGGGCAGGCTGACACACTCTGCATTCACTTTCCGCTTCCGGCAAAAGAGACAGCGAAAAAAGAAAAATCATTTGAAAACCCGTAAAAGCACCTCTTGGCATAGGCGCAAAAGAAAGGGGCATTGCTTCATCTGTCTAAACATCGTTTAGGCGTGAGGCAATGCCCTTTTCTCCAGCTATGCGGTAGTCGGCACACGTTTGTTCCAAACTCGTTTTGGGCAATGGTGTGCCGACGGACAATACCGCTTTTACGGAAAATTCTTATGAATGAGGGGATAAAAAACGGGAGTTTATATCAAAATCTCGAATTAAATAGCTACTTTTGCATACGAAGAGTTCTTTGAAGGTTACGCAACGCGCAGAAGGATAATGCAGTAGATAACTAACTAAATCGTAACCTATTACTATCAAGAGCAATTAACCTACGCTCATTTCCAATAAATTACACTCTTTTCGTAACTTCAAAATGCAAAGTTACAACATTTTTGCCTATGCGCCTGTCAAACCACACCGTTCAATGCCCATTTAGTAAAAATTTGCTATTGTAGTAACATTTTTTGTCCACTTTTTCCAAAGAAAATTCTTACCTTTGCAAAAAATAACAATAAAGTTTAACTACATACTTATTATGACAAAGAAAAGCCCATTACAGATTGCGCGCGCAGCCTACAAGCCAAAATTGCCACAGGCTCTTTGCGGCGCTGTTAAGGTGATTGAGGGAGAACCTACACAGTCAGTAGCCAACCAAGCCGAAATCAAGGAATTATTTCCTCAAACATACGGTCTTCCTGTTTTGAAATTCGATGTTGACTCTTCTGCAAAAAACAAGGTAAAAGAGCCAATCAACGTCGGTGTTATCCTCTCAGGCGGTCAAGCTCCTGGCGGACACAACGTAATCAGCGGTTTGTTTGACGGTTTGAAATCCATCAACAAAGACAGCCGTCTTTACGGTTTCCTTCTCGGCCCGGGCGGTCTTGTTGACCATAAATATGTTGAATTGACAGCTAATGTAATCGACGACTATCGCAACACTGGTGGTTTCGACATCATCGGGTCCGGTCGTACCAAATTGGAAAAGAAAGAGCAGTTCGACAAAGGTCTTGAAATACTCAAAGAATTAAACATCAAAGCATTGGTAATCATCGGTGGTGATGATTCCAACACAAATGCCGCTGTCCTTGCTGAATACTACAAGCAAATCGGTGCAGGCGTACAGGTTATCGGATGCCCGAAAACCATCGACGGCGACTTGAAGAACGACGTCATTGAGGTTTCTTTCGGATTTGACACAGCTTGCAAAGTTTACTCTGAGGTTATCGGCAACATCCAGCGTGACTGCAACTCTGCAAAAAAATATTGGCACTTCATCAAATTGATGGGTCGCTCCGCATCTCACATCGCATTGGAATGCGCACTTCAAGTTCAGCCTAACGTATGTATCGTTTCTGAAGAAGTCGAGGCAAAAAATATGACTCTCAACGATGTTGTAAACTACATCGCTGACATCGTTGCCGCACGTGCTAAAGACGGCAACAACTTCGGCACAGTTCTTATTCCAGAGGGTCTTATCGAGTTTATCCCGGCAATGAAAGCTCTTATCGCCGAATTGAACGACTTGCTCGCTGTCAAGGGTGCTGAGTTTGCAGCTGTGGCAAAAGACAAACAACGTCAGTTCATCATCGACAACCTCACTAAAGACAATGCTACAATCTACGCCAGCCTTCCAGAAGGCGTGGCTCGTCAACTTTCTCTCGACCGCGACCCTCACGGAAACGTTCAGGTTTCGCTCATCGAGACAGAAAAATTGCTCAGCGAAATGGTAGGCAACCGTTTGGCTGAAATGAAAGCCGCCAACGCTTACGACGGCAAATTCTCTGCCCTCCACCACTTCTTCGGATATGAAGGACGTTGCGCTGACCCGACAAACTTTGATGCAGACTACTGCTACGCCCTCGGCTTCAACGCTTCTCAACTCATCAAGGCTGGTGTGACTGGCTATATGTCGTCAATACGCAACTTGACGAAGCCTTCTGTTCAATGGATTGCAGGCGGTATTCCTATCACTATGATGATGAACATGGAGCGTCGTAACGGCGAAATGAAGCCGGTTATCCAAAAGGCTCTCGTTAAACTTGACGGTGGTCCGTTCAAGAAATTTGCTGAAAGCCGCGAAAAATGGGCAAAGGAGACAAGCTACGTCTACCCAGGTCCTATCCAATACTTTGGTCCTGCTGAGGTTTGCGACCTACCTCCAAAGACTTTGGTTTACGAACAACAAGGAAAATAATATATTTTCTCATTAACTCAAGGCTTGCAACCTATGGTCCGATTGTCAATTCCGGCAATCGGACCATTTTTTGCATACAACGCCATCGCCTGTGCAAATAATAGAATAAATATTTCCTATATCACACGAAAAATCTTACTTTTGCAAAAGAATTCATACGCCGCCTACAACGCTGCGACATAGACCGACTTAACGACATAGAAATGAAAAAAATACTTATACGCACTGCAACCGGACTCGTATATATTGCGCTGATTCTTATCGCCACACTATGCGGTCCATATGCGTTCCTGTCCATATTCAGTATAATAGCAGCTTTAGGCATTGCCGAGATGCTGAAACTATGCACAAAAGACGAGAAGCCGTCTGTCGCCACAACTGTTATCGACATTTTGGGCGGGATGGCTTTTTTTATTCTTTCTTTTTCACACTATTTCCCCGATTTTTCTGTAATCAATCCACTATGGGCCGGCATCGGATACATGCTCCTACGCGGCACAATGCAGCTCTACGACAAGCGCCGCAATGCCATCCGCCAACTAAGTGCGTCATATATGGCCATGTTTCTTGTCGTCTTTCCATTGTCATTGCTCAGCAAACTGTATCTTGAAGCCAACGGGCACACAACACTGCTCGCCTGCCTAATTTTCATCTGGATGAACGACACTGGAGCCTTCTGTGTCGGATCGTTGATTGGACGCCACCGTCTGTTTGAGCGCATCTCGCCAAAGAAATCGTGGGAAGGATTTTGGGGCGGTTTGTTTTTCACCATTGTGGCGGCTGTGATTATAGGCACTTACTTTCCTGCCTATTTCTCTGAATTTGACGTCATCCGATGGGTAGGGCTGGCCATCGTTGTTTCCGCATTCTCCACGTGGGGCGACCTTGCAGAATCTATGGTGAAGCGCACCGCAGGAGTTAAAGATTCCGGACATCTGTTGCCGGGGCATGGCGGCATACTTGACCGCATAGACAGCCTGCTGTTCGTTGTCCCTGCTGTTTTAATCTACATCAATTTTGTAATCTAACATATAAATTTCAAATATAAATGAGCAATCAAAGATATGACCTCCGCGGTGTTTCTGCATCAAAAGAAGATGTACACAACGCCATTAAGAATGTCGACAAGGGACTGTTTCCTAAAGCATTCTGCAAAATAATTCCCGACATTCTCTGTGGAGACAAAGACTACTGCAACATTATGCACGCCGACGGTGCAGGCACAAAGTCGTCGCTCGCCTACGCTTATTGGAAAGAAACTGGCGACCTCGGTGTTTGGAAAGGCATCGCGCAAGATGCTCTTATAATGAATATCGACGACCTGCTCTGTGTCGGCGCCACCGACAACATCCTGTTGTCGTCGACAATAGGCCGCAACAAACTGCTTATCCCCGGCGAAGTGATTGCCGCAATCATCAACGGCACTGAGGAACTGCTATCCGAACTGCGCGAACTCGGTGTGGGAATCTACAGCACCGGTGGCGAGACCGCCGATGTGGGCGACCTTGTGCGCACCATTATTGTAGACAGCACCGTCACATGCCGTATGCGCCGCGATGATGTGATAAACAACGCCAATATTGCCGGAGGTGACGTAATTGTAGGTATGGCGTCATTTGGCAAAGCCTCATATGAGCACGAATACAACGGCGGCATGGGCAGCAACGGACTGACATCTGCCCGCCACGACGTGTTTGCTAAATACATCGCTGAGAAATATCCGGAAACATTCGACAAAAATGTTCCCGACGAACTAATATATTCTGGTGGTCTGAAGCTAACAGACGAAGTGCCTGAAACAGGCTTAACCGCCGGCAAACTCGTGTTGTCGCCAACCAGAACCTATGCGCCTGTCATTAAAAAGCTGCTCGACCTTATGCGACCTCGCATCCACGGCATGGTGCACTGCAGCGGCGGAGCGCAGACCAAAGTGATGCACTTTGTTGAAAACAAACACGTTGTCAAGGACAATCTATTCCCTGTTCCTCCATTGTTCCGCATAATTCAGGAACAATCTGGCACCGATTGGAAAGAAATGTACAAAGTGTTCAATATGGGCCACCGTATGGAAGTTTATGTAGCACCGGAAGACGCACAGGCGGTTATCGATGTCGCCAAATCATTCAACATCGACGCTCGCATTGTCGGCCGCGTGGACGACGCTCCTGCAAACCGTCTTACGATCAAGTCGGAGCACGGTGTGTTTGAATACTAATTCTGCTGTGAGATGAAACGCCTCGTCCATCTTATATGCCTGATTGCCGCGCTGTGGTGCGGCTTTCTGGCAACGGGATGCGGCGGCAAAGGCGAGACACAAGGAGAAGCAGCCGATTCGTTGGAAATGCGTCTGCACGACACAATCGTTGTGGGCACACTCTACAGTCCTACCTCATATTTCATCTATCGTGGCGCCCCTATGGGTTACCACTATGATCTTATACAAAAATTTGCGAAGGACAACCATGTGCATATCCAATTCAAGACTGTGCGCAACATGGCTGCCCTTCTCTCTTTGCTTGACTCTGCAAAAATAGACATCATTGCCTACAACATTCCCATGACCGCTGAATTCAAGAAGCGAGTGCGACACTGCGGCATTGAAAACATCAACCACCAGGTGCTGATACAACCCGCTGGCAACAACAAGCCTCGCATCACAGACGTCACCCAACTCGTGGGCAAGACTGTCGTGGTTGAAAAAGGCTCAAAGTACGAGTCTCGCATGCGCAACCTTAACAACGAGCTCGGCGGCGGCATAAAGATTGAGGCAATAAGAAAAGACACCTTGATTTCAGAGGATATGATTGAAATGGTGGCAGAAGGAGAAATACCACTGACAGTGGTCGACAGCGACATCGCCAAACTCAACCACACATACTATGACAACATCGACATAGGTATTGCCGTCAGCTTCCCGCAAAAATCGGCATGGGCTGTGCGAGAAGACGACAAATGGCTTGCTGAAGCCATCGACCGATGGGCAAAGATGCCCGAAGTAACACAGTCGGAAAAAGAACTCTACAAACACTATTTCGAGCAGAGCAAACTCCGCCGTTCCAGAGATTTAGACATTCGGAACCTGCGACGCGGAGAAATTTCCGCATACGACAATCTTTTCAAGACATACGCCAAGACAATCGGTTGGGACTGGCGTCTGCTTGCCGCACAGGGCTATGTTGAGTCGCATTTCGACCCGAACGCCACATCCTGGGCAGGCGCTCGCGGACTGATGCAACTGATGCCCCGCACAGCCGCCCACTACGGTCGGCACAATGGCTCAATCACCGACCCAGACAACAGCGTATATGCCGCCTCACGATATATTGCCGACCTCAACCGCATTCTCTCGTCCTACGTCAAAGACCGCGACGAGCGAATAAAGTTTATCCTTGCCGCATACAACTCTGGAATAGCCCACATCTACGACGCTATAGCGCTTGCCCGCAAGCATGGAAAAAACCCCGCATTGTGGCACGACAACGTAAGCGAGGCACTGATGATGAAATCAAACCCTGAATACTATAACGACCCCGTATGCCGCTACGGATATTTCCGCGGTCGCCAAACCGTGGAATATGTCAAAGAAGTGACTCGCGTATATGAACGGTTCAAAGGAAAATGAGAAAATCCAACATTATTTCGTATATTTGTAAAAGATAAGCTGCATCTCGGCAGACAAACAACTATAAGACCAATGAACGACAAACTTATAATTTACCAGATTCTGACAAGGCTGTTCACAAACGGCAACAAATACTGCGTGCCTAACGGCACTATCGAGCAAAACGGTTGCGGAAAGATGAACGACATCACAAGCCACGTGCTGGAATCCATACGCAGTCTTGGCTCAACGCATGTGTGGTATACAGGCATTATTGAACATGCCACCAAGACCGACTATTCGCGATTCGGCATACGTCCTGACAATCCATATATCGTCAAAGGCCGCGCCGGTTCGCCATATGCCATAAAGGATTATTACGACATTGACCCGGATTTGGCTGTGAGCGTACCCGACAGAATGAAGGAATTTGAGGCACTCGTGGACCGCACTCACAAAGCCGGCCTTAAAGTGATAATCGACTTCGTGCCAAACCACGTGGCTCGCCAATACCATTCAGATGCGGCCCCGGCTGGCGTGAAAGACTTCAGTGCCGACGACGACACTACAAAGTTTTTCAGCCCCAACAACAACTTTTACTACATCCCGCAACAGAAATTCGCCCCGTCAATCGACTTGGGCGAAGGAAAGTCGGCATACGTAGAATTTCCTGCAAAAGCATCGGGGAACGATTGTTTCAACGCGTTCCCCGGACAATATGACTGGTATGAGACTGTAAAATTAAACTACGGCGTCGACTACGGCGACGGCTCACGCCATTTCTCTCCTACTCCCGACACTTGGCTGAAGATGCTCAACATCCTTCGGTTCTGGGCAGGAAAAGGCGTAGACGGCTTCCGGTGCGACATGGCGCACATGGTGCCTGTAGAGTTTTGGGAATGGGCTATCAAAGCTGTAAAAGAAAAATATCCCGACGTCAAATTCATCGCCGAACTTTACGACGTGAGCATATACCGCGACTACATATACCGCGGTGGTTTCGACTACCTATACGACAAAGTAAACCTATACGACCGTCTGCGCGGCATTATGTGCAGCAACGTGTCTGCCGCACAGATCACGCAATGTTGGCAAACAGTAGACGGCATAGGCAACCATATGCTCAACTTTCTCGAGAACCATGACGAGCAGCGCATCGCATCACGCGAGTTTGCAGGAAACGCCCAGCTGGCTATACCGGCATTGGTGGTCAGCGCAACCCTGTCGACCGGACCAATGATGGTGTATGCCGGACAGGAACTGGGAGAAAAAGCGGAAGACGCCGAAGGCTTCAGCGGACTCGACGGACGCACAACCATCTTTGACTATTGGAGCGTGCCATCGCTGCGCCGTTGGATGAACGGAGGCAAATGCAACAACGAACTGCTCTCCGATGAGGAAGTGCGACTACGCGACACGTACAAGAAAGTGCTCAACGCTGCCAAAAACGAGCCGGCAATCAGCCGCGGACAGTTTTTCGACGTAATGTATGTGAATTACAACAACCCGACCCTCGACCCCCACCGCCAATACGCATATCTGCGCAAAGACGGAGACGAGGTAATCGTTATTGTAGCCAATTTCGGCGCCGAAGCCAACTGCCAAATCGCAATTCCACAGCACGCATTCGACATACTCCACTTAGAGAAAGGCACTTATGTCGCAACAGAAATTATCAGCGGCAAGCGTCAGAAAAAAACGCTGTCGCCCGACGCTCCATTCCAAACAGCTGTCGCTGCAAACAGCGCCGCCATGTGGAAAATCAAACTTACACGACAAAATGCCTCTCCGAAGAAAAAATCTTCCATAAAGGGCGGTCGGGATAAATAAAAAGTAGTACTTTTGCATCAAAATTCAGCAACAATAGTTATGAATACAAACTTGCCACCTTACAAAATTTTCTCAGGAACAAAATCGCATTATCTGGCTGAGGCCATCTGCGCAGAACTTGGTGTTGAACTTGGAAAAATGAACATCCAGCGATTTGCCGATGGTGAATTCGAAGTATCATTCGAAGAATCAATCCGCGGTTGCGAAGTGTTCTTGGTTCAGTCAACATTCCCCAACACCGACAATTTGATGGAGCTTCTGCTCATGATTGACGCAGCAAAGCGCGCGTCGGCAAAGTCGGTTATCGCCGTAATCCCATACTTCGGATGGGCTCGTCAAGACCGCAAGGACAAGCCTCGCGTGTCAATCGCAGCAAAACTCGTTGCCGATCTGCTCAGCACCGCCGGAATCGACCGTTTGATTACGATGGACCTGCACGCAGACCAAATTCAAGGCTTCTTCAACGTGCCAGTCGACCACCTCTACGCTTCATCGGTGTTTATCCCATATATCGAATCCCTCAATCTCAAGGATTTGGTTATTGCAACACCTGACGTCGGAGGCGCGAAACGCGCAAACAGCTACGCAAAATATCTCAACGTGCCATTGGTGCTCTGCCACAAGCAAAGAGCCAAAGCAAACGTCGTTGAGAACATGACAGTAATCGGTGAAGTTGAAGACAAAGACGTAATCATCATCGACGATATGGTCGATACGGCCGGAACCATCACCAAAGCAGCCAACCTCATGAAAGAGAAAGGCGCGAAATCAGTACGTGCTCTCGCCTCTCACGCCATTATGAGCGACCCCGCTTCAGAACGCGTTGACGAATGCGCATTGACCGAAATCATCTTCTCCAACAGCATCCCTTATAAAGGAAACAGCAAGAAAGTGACCACATTGTCAATCGCCCCATTGTTTGCCGATACAATCCGTCGCGTACACAAATACGAGTCAATCAGTTCTCAATATCTGATTAAATAATTGTCTACGACATATTAAAATAGCGACGGCAGCTGGTAGTCCAGCTGCCGTCGCTATTTTTAAACCATATTGCAGACTTCTCATATTCACCCCAAAAGCTTGAACTGAGCATCAGTTTCTTTTATGCCATTAAATTACTAAAAATCAATAAATTCACCAAACAAATCGGCGACTATTTCAGTCACCGATTTCCTTTTTCTTCACCATTTTTTCAAACACCTCTTATCCCAAACTCGCGTTCAGAGTATGAAAAAAGGGCTGCGCCGTAAATCTTATTTACGACACAGCCCCTTTTTTATTGACCGTCTTCTGCGTTTGTTAGAAATTAACATTAACATCAGCACCAGCGTTGGCATCTGCCCAATCCACTGTTGCAGCATCAAACGTGATTGGCGAAAGAATCGGCTCACCATGGTCGTCATAACCACCTCCGAAAATAAGGGTGTAGATGTAACGCTTGCCCGGTTCCCATCCTGTGGCATTGTCGAATGGAACATATACCGTCTTATATTCAGTAGCCGAGCCGATAAGATATGAATCGTTTTGCTTCAATTTCATAGAAATCTCCAAATAGCACTCTATTGCGTTGTCTGCCTCAAGTTTTGACACAGCCGTACCCGCTGAATAAGTGCTCCACTTGGTCAACTTTTGAGGAATCAGCATCATCGGACTATTCATATCAGAAAGATTGACAACAGCATTTTTGGTCTTAACGTTAGCCGCATTGAGTTTTACGGTATATGCCCCCTTAGCAGCTGGAGAAAGTTTCCAATCGCTCATCGCAGGCTCTCCCGCAGGAAGCGTAAACTTGCCGCTATGGACAAAGTTGTGAATCTTTACACTTTTGACATCAACCTCAAGAATGCTTGACGTGGTTTTTGCCTTGAACACCACCTGCGACAAGATGTGCTTGAAGTTCATCTGCACAGGCATTGTTCCATTGTTTTCTTTATTGCGGCCTTTGGTCACAGCATACATAACATCATGGTTTGTTCCCTCAGAGTTGTACTCATCAACAGTTGTATAACTTATTGTCTTTGCAGCCGATGTCATGTCATAGGCAAAACCCTGAAGAACAAGCTCATCCGTGATAGCTGGACTTACGGCATAGAAGTCAACATCACCTGCTGTTGGCCAATATGCCATCTTGTCCTTGTCGTCATAATCCCACGCCGATGTCTTGTACACAATCTTAACGCCATGGTCTGAAACTCCAGTCACGTGCTTTCCTCCCATAAACAACGTATTGTCGCTGCTCATAAAAGCCATCACATCAAAGTTGGTTGAGGTAAGGTTATGTGTATCAATAGGTGTGGTACGGGTGTCTGACAATCCTGAGATTCCGGCAAAGCGGATTGCATTGGACTCCGACTTACCTACATTAGCCAATTCCTCCTCATTCGAGCAACTTGCAAACACTGTTGCAACCGCTGCTACTGCTAAAATTTTTCCAATTTTCATTTTTCTTAAATTTTTAAATGATTTATGATTAATCTATAATATTATGTCTGATTCTATATCTCCCCACTCGTCAACACTCGGGTCAAACCCAAAGCTGCCGGTGCTACCTCCCTGTTTGTCGAGATCCAAATCTGTATCAATCACAATGTTTACATTTTTCAAATGTCCCTTTTGACTATTTATCTGTTGAGTGACGTCATATTCACCTTTCACCATTTTACCGCTGGCTGTGCGTATATATAGTATTGTTTTATACACATCGCAATCAGCAGCTCCAAAGGTGTAGCACCAACCTGTAATCACATCATCGTTTCTCTCCATAGCAAAACAGATGTCTGCTTTCGACTCTTGGATTTCATTGTCGCCGCCAACAGAATACTCGCTGCACATCGCCCGCTGGACAGCCACACACTCCGAAAAGTTTTGTAGATTTTTCACGCCGCGCACCGTGTATGTGTAGCGACACACCATAGGTGCCACCGGAAGCACTATTATCTGCTCGCAGCCAATCTTTACTTCCACTTCCACAGCAACCATACGCCCTCCACACAAATAGTCGGGCGTGCGGAAAACCTTGACGTCGCCAACCTGCGCGACACCTGTCGTTGCGGCTATCGACGAAAAACCGTCGGCTCCGTTGTATTTCACCCTCTGCGTGTCGTTGTTGAAGCACACCACATCGTAAACCCCTGAAGGAATTTCTACGCAGCCACCTTTTTTCCCAACGAAATCGCGAACAATCTCCTCTCCTCCATTCCGAGGATAGAATATCACCCGCATACCGCCGGGAGAATAAGCCTCCGGCATCTGACTCCAATCAAACACCACCGACACTTTGGTAGAATGCGGATGGCTATAGCACAACTCTTTATGCTCGCACGACACAAATATCATCGACAACACCATCAATAACGCATATATAGCAATCATATTCTTCATATCCGTCACCTGGCTTTGTTTGTATTTCCTCTCCCAATCAGCCACACAAGCGAAATCTCCGCTTTTGTCGGGCCAATCCAATGTCTGCGTTTGGTGGATTGCCAAACGTAATGGCCGTCCTGTGGCAAATATTCCTTATATTCTCCACCCATATAGCCAAGCCCGATAGAAAAATCTATATTCAGCCGCTTTGCCACCGGAAGCGAATATCCGTATGACACGCCAGCCGCATAACTCCAACGGTCGGCAAGATATCCGCGTCCGCCAAGTTCAAAGTCATAGGTCACAATCTGCGCATACGCCCCAATGTGGTGACCGGTCAGAGGCTTCCTCTTGGCAGCCGAACCCAACCACTTCCTCAATTCCACATCACCGCCATAAGTGCGCCAATAATTATGCACGCGGTCGCTTTTCCACCATGCATACATCCAATATGCGTCAATGCTCCAGTTCTTGCCAAGATATATCTCCAAGCCGCCGTTGGGCACAAGCAATGCATCATAGAGCATATTGGTCTTTACACCTGCATACCACGGCCTTTTTTGCGCCTCCGGCATTACATCCACTCCGGTTGAAATGCGGATTTCCGCAGGCTCTACAAATGTGGCTTCAAGCAACACCCTACTGTCGGACACCAAATCGTCGATGCGATACACAGCCACCACTTTCACCCCCGCTTTTCTCAACTCGGGGAAAAGTCGATTGTACATATATCTATATGGCTTTCCTCCGTCAAGAGCCTTCAGCTGGGCGAACATCCTGTCTTCAGACTCTTTGTCATTTGGCATAGCAAGACGGCAAAGCAAATCCAATGTTGCTTCGCGCGACGGCAATTCACTATCAGCCACGGCAAGAGCGTACAAGCCTTTCCAGTCACGTCCCACAGCAATCACCTCCGGCGAAATTCTTCCGCCTCCGACTTCAGCAATGTAAGAAGCGATGCGGTCGGCACGCCGCTTCGATAAACCTTTATTGTAACCTATGCCTCCCTCCGGCGAAGCCGCACCATAGACCGTTATGCTCACAATCTCTACATCTTTGCGTTTTGCCATCTCCAGCAAATCTGCCAACGATCCATAAAACTGAGAGTTGCCTGCCACTGATTCATTAAACAACGATTTGCTCTGTTGAAAATGTATTCTCAACGAGTCGCTGATCTCTTGACCTACGGCTTTGGTTCCACACAGCAAGATTATCACAACAAATAAAATATGTCGAAATCGTATCTCCAATATCTAAATTACAATCTTCTTTTTACAAATATTTTTCCTTTCCACCAAAAGGCAAAAAGGACTGCAAAGATAGTATTATTGCCGAGAAAAGGGAAACCTTTCCGACCAATAAACCATTCATTTAATGGATTTTAACCAAAACAAGCGTATTAAATTGTAATTTTAGACAGTCTATTAATGCAAAAATAAGAAACAAAACGACCAATATGTTTTTAATGTCAATTTGTATCTATTTCACCTAAATTATTGAAAAACAGCAATAATCACACCGCATGATTTACCCCCCCATTCCGACTTTTAGAACAATTTTATCACTTAGCGAGCAAATGGATATTAGAATTGTAATATTCCGACTTTCCGGTAACTTCCTCTCCCACAAACGGAGGCAAAGAGAACTGCGTATCCGCCTTCGGAATTTCTATTTCAGCAACAATCACACCATCGAGCGAACCATGAAACACGTCGACTTCCCAACAGAATCCCTCAAACGGCACTACATATCGCGTCTTTTCAATCACCAATCCACGACATGCCGAGAGCATTGCGTCAGCATCAGCGACAGGCACCTCATATTCAAACTCATTGCGCACGCAACCTCGGTTGCGGGTCTTGACCGTCAGGAAAGCCCTGTCACCCGCAATGCGCACACGCACCACAGCATCAGCATCGCGCGACAGATAGCCCTGCCGCATATCCACGACCGACGTTGCCGCCCCCTTAAAAGATTGGTCCACCACAAGGAATTTACGTTCTATTTCAAGTGCCATAATTAAGAAATATTACAAATAAGAACAAATTAACGTCAAAAAGGAGAGTTTTTATGTCCAAAACTCTATCCACGGACACGGGAAAGTGCCTACTTTTGCAAAAGTAATAAAAACAGATATATTTCAGAAATGACAAACGGGACAAAATTTATTCATCTTGTGTGCCTGCTGGCAGTGATGTTGACAATGGCACAGCCCCACTCTCTAACATATGCGCAAGCGCCAGTGAAGCCCACCACAATCAAAGGCGTGGTGGTCGACTCGCTGACACGCGAGCCCATACCGTTTGCCATGGTGTTGCTGCAAGGCTCAAGCGCCGGCACACAGGCAGATGCCGACGGTCGGTTTGACATAACGACAAAGGTGAATTTCCTCTGCGCCAACTTCTCCATGATGGGCTATGCCCCAAAAGATATTTATGTGAGCAAAGGCGAAGTGAACGATCTTACCGTCGAGCTGTCGGCCGACGGCGTGGCTTTGAAGGAATTCGTTGTGCGACCAGGCAAGGAACACTATTCCCGCAAAAATAACCCAGCCGTTCAGTTTATGGAGAAACTGCGCGACATGAAAGAAAAATACGACCCCCGCAACCACGACTATTACAGCTACGACAAATATGAGAAGATGAACTTTGCCCTCAACGACTTTTCGGAGAAGAACAAGGACAAATGGCTTTTCAAAAAATTCAAATTCATTTTTGAATATATGGACACGTCGGAAGTGTCGGGCAAACCGATTCTCAACGTGTCGGTTAAGGAGAAACTCTCCACCGCATATTTCCGACGCAGCCCCCACGCCGAGAAGGAGTTCGTGAAAGGCATCAAGCGAGCCGGTGTCGACGAGATTTTCGACGAGGAAAGCGTGCAGCGTTTTCTGGAGGACGTGTTCAAGGAAGTCGACATCTTCGACAACGACATCGCCATTATGCAGAACCGCTTTGTCAGCCCGCTGTCGAAAATAGGCTCAGGCTTCTACAAATACTATCTGTCGGACACCATCCCCGTCGACGGCGTCAAATGTATCGAACTCAGTTTTGCACCGTTCAACAACCGCACGTTCGGATTCTTCGGCCGCATCTACGTGCCGCTCGGTGACAGCACAATGTTTGTAAAGAAAGTTGTGATGAACGTGCCACGTGACATCAACCTCAACTATGTGAACAACCTGCGCATAGAGCAGACCTTCGACAAGGCCCCCGACGGCTGCCGCATAAAGACAAAAGACGACATGACTGTGGAATTCTCAATCATCCCGTCATCGCAAGGACTCTATGCCCGTCGACGCACACTTTATGAGAATTTCAGCTTCGACAAACCGGAGAACGACGGCATCTTCAACGAGGAGGCCAAACTCATCGAAGCCACCGACGCAAGGCAGATGCCCGACGAGTACTGGAAGGAGAACCGAATGACACCTATAAAAGAAAAAGAAAACGCCATAGACAAGCTGCTGACGCAGCTGCGGTCAGTGCCGGCTTTCTATTGGACAGAGAAAACCATATCCGTCCTTGTGTCAGGCTACATCCCTACAGGAGACAAAAACACGAGCAAATTTGATTTCGGGCCAATGAACACCACCATCAGCGGCAACACCGTGGAGGGCGCACGTCTGAAAGTGGGAGGAATGACTACCGCCAACCTAAGCAAGCATTGGTTTATGAAAGGATATACCGCCTATGGATTCCGCGACAAGAAATGGAAATATGATGGAGAAGTGGAATATTCATTCAACGAGAAGAAATACCACGCAAAGGAGTTTCCGATACACTCGCTGCGCCTCCACCATAAATACGACATCAACCAACTTGGCCAGCAATATATGTTCACAAATATGGACAACGTGTTTCTGGCATGGAAACGCCAAACCAACGACAAGGTGACATACCTGCGCACGTCTGAACTGGAATACAAGCGCGAGAGCGAGAACGGGCTTGCCGTAACCGTAGGACTCAAGCACCAGATTCAAGAAGCCACACGCTGGATGCCGTTTGTCGACGGCTACGGGAATTGGAGCGACAAATATCAGCAGTCGTCGGTCAATCTGACACTGCGTTATGCTCCTGGAGAGAAGTTCTACGACGCCCGGTTCACACGCATACCCATCAACCTCGACATGCCGATTCTGATTCTGTCACACACCTACAGTCCCAAAGGCGTACTGGGCAACAAGTTTACAATAAACAAAACCGAACTGAGCGTGCAGAAACGCTTCTGGTTCTCGGCCTTTGGATACACCGACATAATCCTAAAGGGAGGCAAGGTTTGGAGCAAGGTGTCATATCCCGATCTGCTGCTGCCCAACGCCAACCTGTCATACACAATCCAACCGGAATCGTATGCGCTGATGAATGCGATGGAATTTATGAACGACCAATACCTTTCGTGGGATATCACATATTGGATCAACGGAGCATTGCTCAACCGCGTGCCGCTGATAAAATATCTGAAACTGCGCGAGGTGGTTTCGTTCAAAGGTCTTTATGGCTCTCTGTCGGACAGAAACAATCCCGAAAAGAGTCTCGACATCTACCGCTTCCCTATCAACGCATTGTGCCGTCCGATGGAAAAGACACCTTATATGGAGATGAGCGTAGGTCTTGACAACATTCTCACAATCCTGCGAGTGGACTACGTGTGGCGACTCACGTATCGCGACACCCCTGGTGTTGACAAAAGCGGATGGCGCATCGCGCTGCACTTCACCTTCTAATTTGTTACAGTTTTGTTATTGCAATTTCGTGTCTCTGCACTAATTTTGCAGCATGAAATCAGCAATAAAGATATTATTACTTATTGCCGGCGTTTCGGTTGTTGGGCACACACATGCACAAGACAATAAGAAATCATGGATTCCTACAATCGGGGGGACGCTGCGCACAAAATTCGAGTATCAGACAGATGTCAAGAACTCCCGTTTTCAGGTGCGCGACGCCAGAATAGGCGCCAGCGGATGGCTGACAGAATTTGTTGACTACAAACTACAAATAAACTTGAGCGACAAAGGCAAAATCCGCACACACGACCTTTTCGCACGGCTACACTTCTTCGACAACCAATTCCAGTTTACCGGCGGTCAGTTCCGAGTGCCTATTTCCGTCGACGCAGCACGTGCTCCACACACACGTTGGTTTGCCAACAGGTCGTTTGTCGGAAAGCAGATAGGCAACGTTTTCGACATCGGCGCCAAAGCCACTTATGCGCCAAAGCAAGTGCCGCTGACAGCCGAATTCGGTGTCTATAACGGAAGAAACAGTTCCGCCTCCGACGATGTCTGGCTACACAATAATTATCTATATGTAGGACATCTCAAGTTCAAAAAGTCCGACTTTGAGGCAAACGTAAGCGCAATGACCACCAAGCCGCAAGACATAAGAACAAATATGTATGACGCATGTCTCAGCTATAAGTACCAGAAATTCACTGTCGAGGCTGAATACATGTACAAATATTTCTGCGGAAGCGACGCCGAGCCAGTACACGCCCTCAACACCATGGCAATGTATGCCCTGCCCGTCGACAACAAATACATGCAACAGGTTCGATTTCTCGGCCGTTTCGACATGATGACCGACGACAGCAGCGGACATACCGATGAAAACGGAGAGATTGAAATCACCAACGCCGCCCGCAAGCGTGCCACTGTCGGTGTCACATTGGGATACTACAAGAAAGCGAGCGCCGAGTTACGTCTGAATTATGAAAAATACTTCTATGGCGACAATGTGGAGATAGGCGTGTCAGACCACGACAAATTTGTAGCGGAATTAATGATAAACTTTTAGAATATTATGGAAACTCCTGTAAAGATTCTGGTTGTCGACGACGAGATGCCGATATGCGAATTGATGAAAATCAATTTGGAACTGGCGGGGTTCAGCGTCGATATTGCCAACTCTGCAGAGGAGGCACTGCAAAAGCATCTTGCCGACTATGCCCTGATGGTGTTTGACATCATGATGGGTGAAATCAGCGGCCTCGAACTGGTAAGCAAAGTAAGAGCAATGCCCGACGTCGCCAACGTGCCGATTATCGTGTGCACAGCCCTCGGCGACGAGGCTCCGCTAATCGACGGATTCACGCGCGGCGCCGATGACTACATCAAAAAGCCGTTCTCGATGCGCGAGTTTGTGGTACGCGTCAAGAGCCTGTTGCGACGAGTAAAGCCGGAGCAGCCCACCATTGCAATCTACAAGACACTGTCTCTCGACAGCATCTCTAAAACTTGCACAATCGACGGCAGCGAGATTGCTCTCACAAAAAAGGAATTCGACATGCTGTTTCTTTTCCTTTCAAACCCCGACAAAATCTTCTCACGCGACGAGATTCTCGACAAAATCTGGGAGAAGAACGTCTATGTGGTCGACCGCACAATCGATGTCAACATCAACCGACTACGCAAGAAACTCGGAGAATATGAACAACATATTATAACCAAACAAGGATACGGCTATGGCTTCAAAGAAAAGATTTAGTTACAAGGCAAAACTGTTCAGCGTAGTCAACGTGTTTTTCTGGATATTGGTTTTCGTGTTTGTCTCGATTCAATATTCCAGAGAGCGGGAATACAAAGTAGAACTGCTCGACACACGACTACAAGTGTACAACAACATCCTACTCAACGAATATGCAGAAACCGGACAGCTGACAAACGACGCTGTGAATCGGCTGATACCTAATAAAAACATCCGCGTCACTTTGCTCGACACCAAAGGGAATGTGTTGTTTGAAAGCCACAACAGCTCAAAGATTGCCAACCATCGCAACCGTCCGGAAATAAAAAATGCAATCGAACACGGACATGGCTACACGATACGCCGTCTCTCTCAAGTGAAAGACCACGAATTTTTCTATTCCGCCTCTGCGCGGGGAAATGTAATAGTGCGCACCGCCCTGTCCTACAACGTTGAGCTGTCGGCAGTGTTGAGCAGCGATATGGCTTACATTTGGATTGTGCTGGGTGCGACATTGATTGTGAACATCATACTTTATTTCGCAATCAGCCGCATAAGCCTCGGCGTGAAAGCACTGCACGACATTGCAAACCGCGCGCGCAACGGGAAAATAGAAGATTTCGACACCGACGAGCTATCGGATGACGAACTTGGCGACGCAGCCCGCTCAATATTCGCAATCTACAAGGAACTGCAGGACCGCACTGCCGAACGCGACCGCAGCATGCAGGAAGCACTGTTTGAGGAAAAAGAGAAAATGCGCATCAAGCATCAGCTCACAAGCAACATAAACCACGAATTGAAGACCCCAGTACAGAGCATTCGCGGCTGCTTCGAGACGTTGCTCGACAACGAGCTCCCGAAAGAAACCGAACGGCATTTGATGGAATCAGGCTACCAAAGCGCTATGCGACTGTCGAATCTGCTTGAGGACGTCACTCTGATCACCCGCATCACCGACGCAAAGGCAACTTTGCCGATATGCCCCGTCAACGTCAAGGACGTTATCGATGGGATATGCGAAGAGGTGTCCCAGTATAAACCGGAGAACCGGATGCGCATCCATGTAGATGTTGCCGACAACGTTGCCGTCGAAGGCAACCGTCAGCTCATCGACGCAATCTTCCGCAATTTGATAAACAATGCAATCGCCTATTCAGGCGGTCGCGACATCTATATTTCTGCAATCGAGGAAAATTCCGGCTACTACAAATTCGACTTCTACGACAATGGCTCAGGCATAGAGGCCAAACATCTCGACAAGATATTCGAGCGCTTCTACCGCATCGACACCGGTCGTTCACGCAAGTCGGGCGGAACCGGACTTGGGTTGTCTATTGTGCGCAACGCCGTGATGTTCCATGGTGGAGAAATCACCGCGCGCAATCACAAATACGCCGGTCTTGAATTCTTATTCACATTGAAGAAAACACAAAAATAGAATACAATAAAACAGCATTATTATGAGTCCTTTATTCACTGTAATTGTAATCATTCTCGCAGTGCTTGCAATTATCGATTTGATTGTCGGAGTGTCAAACGACGCAATCAACTTTCTGAACTCGGCGTTAGGTTCCAAAGTGGCTAAACGCTGGATTATCCTAACGGTGGCTGCCGCCGGCATCCTGCTTGGAGTGCTCACGTCAAACGGCATGATGGAAGTGGCGCGCAACGGCGTGTTTCACCCCGAGATGTTCACTTTTGAGAACGTTATGATTCTTTTCGTTGCCGTGATGCTGGCAGACGTAGTGCTACTCAACACGTTCAACGCGCTCGGTCTGCCAACGTCAACAACAGTGTCGCTCATCTTCGAGCTTCTCGGAGCATCAATTGCCGTGGCAATGTTCACCATTTGGAACGACCCGTCGCTGTCGTTTGCCGACTTGGGCAACTACATCAACACAGAAAAAGCTATGGTGATGATCTCCGGAGTCCTGCTGTCGGTGGTCATTGCATTCACCGTGGGAGCGATTTTGATGTACGTGTCGCGAGTGATTTTCTCATTCAAATATGCCAAATCGCTGCGACGCTATGGCGCAATCTGGTGCGGACTCGCAATCGTTGGAATCGTCTATTTCGCCATTTTCAAGGGAATGAAAAGCTCCGGGCTTATCAGCGACGACTTCAACCACCTCATCAATGACCACATCGTATTGTCGCTCGGTGCAATTTGGATTATCTCATCTGTCATATTGCTGATTTTGCAGCAGATGAAGGTAAACATTTTGAAAATCACCATTCTTGCTGGGACATTTGCTCTTGCCCTCGCCTTTGCCGGCAACGACCTTGTAAACTTCATCGGTGTGCCTATCGCCGGTCTCGACAGCTACGCCATTGCGAGCAACTCTGGCGATCCTTCGATGCTGATGGGCAAGCTCGCAGAACCAGCACACGTAAACATCTGGTTCTTGGTCATAAGCGGCGCTGTGATGGTCATCACGCTCTTCTTCTCGAAAGATGCCATGAAGGTGGCTGAAACACAACTCAACCTATCGTCGCAGAACGACGAGGAGGAGCGCTTCGGATCAACAATGATTTCACGCGCACTCGTAAGCCTTGCAATAAACCTCAACAAAGGCTACAAGGCTGTGATGCCACAAAAAATCCAAGACAAGCTCAACAGCAGATTCGACCCTGACGAGAACGGAGACAAAACAGTGTCGTACGACCTTGTACGTGCCGTTGTCAACCTTTCGGCTGCCGCCAGCCTTATATGCCTTGGCACATCGCTGAAACTGCCGCTGTCAACCACATATGTCATCTTTATGGTATCGATGGGTTCGTCACTCGCCGACAGGGCTTGGGGCCGCGACAGCGCAGTGTATCGCATCACCGGCGTAATGGTCGTGGTGACTGGATGGTTTGTAACCGCCATCGCCGGCATCACTCTTTCTTTCCTCTGCGGACTACTTCTGATGTGGGGCGGATGGATTGCCCTCGCCGCTCTGGCGTTGCTCTGCGGATACATTCTTTGCCGCAATCTTATCTTCGGCAAACATAAAAAAGAAGAGCAGCCTTCTGCTGAACTGATTTCTGAAAAGACTCAGAATGAAGACGTGCTTTACTCCTGCACGCATGAGGTATGCGTAACGATGGAACGCGTGTCGGGCATCTACAACCATATGCTTGTAGCCTTGTTCACAGAGAACAGACACTTGCTGAAGGAAACAATGGTTGAGTCCGAGCAAATCTACCAGCAAGCCAACCAGCGCAAACATCATGTGATGGCAACACTGAAGAAACTGCAGGATCAAAATGTGGAGACAAGCCATTTCTACATCCAGGTGGTCGACTACCTGACCGAGGTGTCGAAGGCGCTCCTCCACTGCACGCGTCCGGCATACGAGCATATCGACAACCACCATAAAGGCTTCACCAAAGAGCAGATTATGGACCTTAAGGAAGTGAATGACGGCGTTGACGCAATATTCAACAAAATCAGCACGATGCTCCGCGACAAAGACTTCTCCGACCTTGACGAGGTGCTGCACATGCGCGATGATCTGTTTACGATAATTGCCGGAGCCATCAAGAATCAAGTACGCCGGTTGAAGGAGGAAAAGATGAGTACAAAGGCCAGCGTCTTATATCTCAACATCCTCAACGAGACTAAGACCATGGTGCTGCAAGCTCGCAACTTGATTAAATCGCAAGGTTATTTCCTGTCGGCGTTGAAAGAGTCAGACAACAAATACACCGACGTTAATTAACCCTTACGCTACATAAAGCACAACTCTTTTATTCGAATCTGCAAGTTTCTTTATCTCTTTGAGAAGGAACTTGCAGATTTCTTATTTATCGATGCATGTTGTCTCTAAATGGAATGCCCGCTCAAAATGCCGCGCACCTCCATCAAGGCGAAGCCCAAAAAGTTTGTGCCTTTCCAATTTCCAGGATTGTCAACGCCCGATTCAGACTCTTGCATTCCAATGCCCCAGATTGTATCGTATGGACTTGCTTCTACAAGAATCTTTTCGCCTGTGTCAAGAAGGAACTGGCAAAGCGCCGGATTTTGTCTGAATTTATGAAGATTGCCCTTTACAACAATATCCGGTGCAACACGATTCCAAATCTCCGCGTCAAAATTCTTCACCTGTCGACCCAAAGCTTTTATCTCTTTCGGGTCGTTGCTGGCAAGCATCTTCTGCCGTATGTCATCATCTCCAAACACACGTGCTTTCTCCGCCATCATATACTGTTCGGTGCAGTTGTATGCCACATCGTCCACCACAAAATCGGCAGGAAACCATTGGCTGAAACAAGCCTTGGTCATCTTTCCCAACTTCGTATGGTGTCCCCAGAAGAACACATATTCAAGTGGCTCACTTGAATTGAAGCGGTCTTTGACAGTCTGTATCGAATGCTCCATAAATTCTAATTTAATATTCTTTAATAGGTCTGAAATTGAGCCTTTTTATATTTGTGTATTATAAACGCAAAGATAGTAAAAAAACAAAGACTGCGACAAAAAATGCCGCAGTCTTTGTTTTTTATAGCCGGTTATCTTATTCCGGGAGCATCAGTATCTCAAATCTGTTTTCGGATTTGATCAATTTGTCGACGAAATTCTCAATGTCGCCAACAGTCAACTCCTCTACCGCTTTCTTATATCCTGTATACATATCCTCGCCGTCAACGACATACGACTCAAGAACTCCGAGCCAATATCCGTTTTCGACAATGTTCTCATCATAGCTTTTAAGCATATATTCCTGCATTTTATTCAACTCAGCCACAGGAATGTCTTTAGACAACTTCTCAAGACATTTGATTGTCGCAGTCTCACTGGTCTTGTACTTGTCAGGATTCAAGCCGAATGACGTCTGGATTGTTGCATTGTCTTTGTATGTTCTGTCGATGTAGCCAACAGAATATGGGCTGTATGCCGCGCCCTCGTCTTCTCTGACGCTGTTGAGCAATTCATTTGACATCAACTGACCTGTAATGCTGACAATCAATTTATTCTTCATTGTCAACGGCATATCCATATTCCAAACCATTGCAAGCATGGCAAGTTTGCCTTCGTTGTTGTTCACAAATTGCTTGCGCACATTTCCCGCTACGATTTCTCTGCCATCGTTCACTGCCTTCTCGAAATTCTTGTTGGCTGGCAACGATGCGATGTATTGTTTTACATACTGACGGATTTGATTCTCATCGAAGTTTCCGACAATGAAGAATGTAAAGTCTGCGGCATTGGCAAAACGCTCCTTATAGATTTGAATTGCACGGTCGTAATCAACCTTCTCAAATGCCTCCTTGCTTTGGATAACTGCCTTAGGATGGTGTCCGTACAGGTTTGTCACCAATGAATCCTGGAACACATATTGAGGGCTGTGGGATGCGTTCTCAACCTGCGAAATCATCATTTTCTTGATGTTCTCGAAAGCAGCCTTGTCTTCACGCGGCTGTGTGAAACTGAGATACATCAGCTGCATCATAGTTTCCAAATCCTTTACACTCGAGCGTCCGCTGACCGACTCATCGTATGCGCTGACATCCATCGACACACTTGCTTGTTTGCCTGAAAGAATTTTCTGCAAATCTGTGTAGCTGAACTTTCCAAGCCCCGTGCTGCCAATCATATCGCAACTGAACACAGCGTTTGAATAGTCATTTGCATCATAGACCGACGCTCCACCCTTGCTCACTGCATACAAGCGGATTTCGTCTTCCTTGAACGTTGTTTTCTTCAGAACCACCTTCGCTCCATTGGAAAGCGTAAGCTGAGTATAGCCCAGAGCATCATTTTTTGTCTCTTTCTTTATCTTTCCAGCCTTCGGAGTCTTTTCCATCAACGGCTCTGTAACCTGATTGTCGGCATAGGCTTCCACCTCCGCGCTGTCGACCTCGGCAATCACCTGTTTCAATTGATCCACAGTAGGAACGGCCACGCCCTCCTTGTCCGGACAAAGCGACATCACAACCAAATTCTTACCAGGGACAAACTGCTCTTTTATATATGCGTTGATTTGGTCAACCGGCAGCATCGCAAACTGGTCCTTCATCGTGTTGTATTCATAGTCGACCGCAGTTATCGGATTCGACTCGATGAAATTATTGATATAAATCTGGGTGAAATAGTCATTTTTAGACGTCTTGAAATTGTTGTATTGTTTCTCCAACGCGCTGACATACTCATTACGGGCACGCTCATACTCGCCTGCCGTAAAGCCGAATTTCTGCATACGCTTCAATTCTGTCAGCACCGCACGCAAAGCGGCTTCCGAACCTTTGTCGCCTACCACTGCCTGAAACAGCAATGCCCCTTTAGTGTTGGCATACAAGAAATTGCTCATTGCTGCATCACAAGCGCTAAACGGAGCGTCAGGCGACAGCTGTATAGCCGTGAGTCGCTCGTTAAGAACCTGATTGATGATGAAATCTATATATTCCATCAAGATTCCGACATCCGTATTGCGGAATTCTCTCGGCAAGAAATCATACTTCTGCGCCACAAACAACACGTTGGCAGGCATCTCTTTGTCCTTATCGGAAATAACGATAGGCTCCTCGTTGTCGCCAAGCACCTGATACTCAAATTTTGCTGGATTCTCAGGCATTTTTATAGGCGAGAACAACTCCTTGATTTTTGCCTCGACAGCGTCGACATCAACATCGCCGACAACGATAATACCCTGCAAATCCGGACGATACCATTTCTCGTAATAGTCGCGGAGCACCTGTGGCTTGAAATTGTCGATAATGTCCATGCTGCCAATCACGTCGTGGGTAGCATATTTTGTGCCTGGATAGAGTTCTGCGGCATGGCGATTGAGGATTCTCGAAACCGCACCGTTGCCCATACGCCACTCCTCATGGATGACGCCACGCTCCTTCTCAATCTCCTCGTCGGCAAGCGTCAACGCGTCAGCCCAATCGTGGAGGATGAGCAGACAAGAGTCGACAACCTCCTTCTTTTGAACAGGCACGTTCATTATGTCGTACACCGTCTCATCAGTGCCGGTGTGTGCGTTCAAGTTCATGCCAAACTTAACGCCCTTCGACTCCAGCCACGTCAGAATCAACTTGTCCGGGAAGTTTTTCGTGCCATTGAAACACATGTGCTCAAGGAAGTGAGCCAAACCGTTTTGGTCCTCGTTTTCCTGTACCGCACCCACCTTCTGGGCGATATGGAAGTCAGCCTGTCCTTTTGGATATTCATTATGGCGTATATAGTACGTCAATCCATTCGGCAATTTTCCGACTCTAACCGCAGGGTCAGACAACTGCTGCGGCATCTGCGCTCTGACATTGGCAGTAAGCAACAGCACCGCCAACACCACGAACATCTTAACAAATAATTTCATAATAATACGTTGATTGTTATTCATTACAATTGACAAATTGGCATTCGACAACCATATATATGGGAATCAAATGCCAACTCATCATTTACTTTTTAATTTAATTATTTCAACAAATCACGGATTTCCGCCAATACAGCGTCAACCGTAAAGCCAAACTTCTCTTCGAGCAATTTGTATGGCGCAGAGTATCCGAAATGATCCAATCCCGAGATTTTGCCCTTCGAGCCAACCACGCGGAGCAGTGTAGACGGGATTCCCGAAGTCTTGCCATAAGTAGGCACATCGTCAGGTATCAACGCTTTCCGATAACCATCCTCCTGCGACATAAACAATCCAATCGAAGGCACCGAAACTACTCTCGCATTCACGCCTTCTTCCTTCAATTGCTCAGCAGCCTTTACAAGCAGCATGACGTCAGAGCCGTTACCCACAAGCACCACATCAGGCTTTTCGCAGTTGACAACCGCATATCCGCCTTTCAGCATCTGCAAAGCGTCTGCATAACGGTCGCCGCCGGCACTTGGCAAGTCCTCCACATCCTGACGAGTGAGAATCAAACCCGTAGGCGAATCCACATTTTCCATCGCCATCTTCCATGCAACAGTCGTTTCCGCGCTGTCGGCAGGGCGAAGCACAAGCATACTGTTCTTGCCTGAATGATTCTTCAACTCCTCCATCAAACGTATCTGAGCCTCTTGTTCCACAGGCTGGTGTGTCGGTCCATCCTCTCCCACACGGAAAGAATCGTGAGTCCACACGTATTTCACCGGCAATTGCATCAGCGCAGTCATTCTGATTGCCGGCTTCATATAGTCAGAGAACACAAAGAATGTGCCGCAAGCGCAGAGCAAGCCACCATGAAGAGCGATGCCGTTCATCACCGTAGCCATTGTCAATTCAGCCACACCCGACTGAAGGAATTTTCCGCCATAATTGTCGGGAGCAATCACGCTGCCCGCTTTTTTGAGAAACGCTTCAGTCTTGTCGCTGTTTGACAAATCGGCTGATGACACAATCATATTCTTTACTTTCTCACCCAAAACAGTCAACACATCTGCCGACGACGCACGCGTAGCAATGTTAGGTTTATGGGCGATTGCCTTATAGTCGATTTCCGGGAGTTTGCCGTCAATCCACGACTGCAGTTCCGCCGCATCCTCCGGGTTTTCCTTAGCCCAAGCGTCAAATTTCGCACGGCGTTCGGCAACGATTGCCTTCAGCTCCTCTTTTCTGGCGGCATAAAGCGCCTTAGTCTCTTCAAAGACAGCCCATGGGTCTTCCGGATTTCCGCCCAGATTCTTGACTGTCATCTCATAGCTTGCGCCTGATTTGCTCAAAGGATTGCCATGCGTGCTGCACTTGAACTCAAAGCTGTTGCCATCGGCATCGACACATCCTTTGCCCATCACCGTGTTGCCAATAATCAGCGTAGGACGCTCGTCCTCCTTCAAAGCCTGATCCAGAGCTTTGCAGATTTCGTCAGAGTCGTTGCCGTCAATCTCAATTACGTTCCAATTCCATGCACGATATTTTGCAGCGGTGTCTTCCGATGTAACATCATCCACCATTGTCGCCAGCTGCACCTTGTTGCTGTCATAGAACATTATCAGGTTGCTCAATCCAAGATATCCCGCCAAGCGTCCTGCTCCTTGCGAAATCTCCTCCTGGACACCGCCGTCAGAGATAAAAGCATAAGTTTTATGCGAAACGACCTCGCCGAAACGGGCAGCTATAAAACGCTCGGCGATGGCTGCGCCAACCGCCATCGCATGTCCCTGTCCGAGCGGACCAGAACCGTTCTCGATGCCTCTGCAAACATCCACTTCAGGGTGTCCGGGCGTAACACTGCCCCACTGACGCAGATTCTTCAAATCCTCTATCGAGAATTTACCACACATAGCCAAAACGCCATAAAGCATCGGCGACATGTGTCCGGGATCCAAGAAAAACCGGTCACGGGCAAACCATTTCGCATCATCTGGATCGTAGACGATGTATTTGGAATACAGAGTATTCACATAGTCTGTGCCACTCATCGAGCCTCCTGGGTGTCCAGACTTTGCCTTTTCCACCATTGCGGCCTCCAATATGCGGATATTGTCCGCAACCTTTCTCATTGTTTTTGCATCCATTGCCACTGAATATTTTTGATATGGATATTATTCTATGATTTTTATGCGAATTAATATATTTTTCCACTCTTTGTTTTCGTGCCAATTAAACAAGCTAAAAACTATCACAAGGCTTTGCCCTGCAACATTTTCACACAAAAAGCCCCCAAAAAACATATAGGCGATGCCTTTATCTTGCGTCTTAACACGATGCAAATATAGTTATTCCGCCTCCAATATCCAAATATCCACACCCACAAATTAGGCTTTGGACAAGGAGTGGCATACAACAAAAAAGAGTCCGGTTGCTTGGCATCCTCACATACGTCTGCAAACCATCTCCGTGCCATGCGGCAACTGCCATCCACATCACCTGCTATCTTGCCCACGATAGGTTTGAGCAAGAAGTAAGTTTAACTACAAAGATAGGCGAATGGAAATATTTGCCTATCTTTGTAGCAAATCAAGGAGCAAACGATGGCACTGCAATCATATCTGCTATTGTAGTGGTTGTTGACCTTTTTTATTGCTTGCTGCGATTAAGCAAAACAATTCGTAATTTTTAAATAACAGCAGATATGGATAAAAACATTATTACAAACGGATATATCGATATTTTTACGAAAAATATTGTATTTTTGTAAAGCCAAGTGAGGATTAAACAAGAAGCCTATTTATGAAATATTTTGCCGATTATATGAAAGAGCGTATCTACGCAATAGACGAAAACACTGGTGACGGAGTAATGGTCGATGGAGACGGAAAATTCTCTATCCATAAAGACAAAAAACAAATTCCATGGCTATCAGAGGAAAATGGTACTGGTTTTATCGTTGAAGAAATGACAAAAAAGGAATTTGAATCTTTTGGCATAACATGGAACTGGGCGGCTGCACCATTACCAGATGAGGAACAAAAACACTCTTGGCGCAATTACAAGCAGGTTATTTATTGAAGTGCGAATAATATTCTTCAGACCTCTTTCTCAACACAATACCTTTTGCAGACTGTTGTTCTTCTTTAGACATCACTCGCCATTCTTCATAGTATTTATGCCCTAAGCCACCTTCAATACCTGTTTCTCGATGAATCTTATTCCATAGTTTTTCTCCCAATATAGCTTTTGCGTTTTCTGGGAGCTCTTTGGCGTAAATCATTTTTGCAGTATTAACTTGAATTTCTGCAACAAGGCCATTGCTTGTTTGAAGATTGACTATATTTCCACTATAACCGAGATAGTTTTGTGGCCTCTGTTTCTTCACTGCGATTCCTTTAAATGCCTTGACTGGTTCTGACATTCTTAATTGCTCGATAACAATATCAATGTTTTGTCTGTCCGCAATAATAGTTGTCCGCACAAGGTCTTTTAGCTTATCTGGCATATATGCATCTCCTTTCTCCTTCCTCTCCAATAGAACTTTTCGCTTAATAGATGCCTCGCTTTTGTAATTTATCGGCGTACAGATTGCATTATGTCCAGCGGCAATGCTCTCTGCTAATCCTTGCACTTCGCCACCACTTGACCGAGCCTTAATTACGACATCCTTGATTGCCTTTTCGAGAGATTTTTCCGCATCTGTCTTCTCTCGCTTGATTTTTGCATATTTCGGGTTGTCCTTCACCCAGTACGGCAACGACTGCGCTTCTGCAACTCTGCTCTTGTTGCTCTTCCACCAATCTTGAAAATACTTGTTTGGCTCCCGAATCACGCTCTTACTTTCGGGTATAGGCTCATCGTTAAGGATAGCCTCCTGTATTTTGTCAAACTCTTTTTCATCTGCAAGTATCGGCACGACATAGCGACGGCATTGCGGATGCCAACCTTTGAATACAAAGTCCTTCGGGTATGCAAAACAACAAAAGAAAAGCAATTAAAAAATTGCAAAATAGAACCGACAAATCAGAAACTTCGTATCTTTGCAAACAAGAGGGCTTGAATAGGGAATCAGCGCGGATTGTAGTTCCGCGAAAACAATACATTGATGCTGGACTTATATCATTCGAGCAAATGGACGACACACCTGTGACTTTAAAAGCATTGTTGTTTAATCGATTCTGTCATCATGCTGATTTGTCATTAATTGATGGAGCTGAGGCATTCAAGACATTATATGTGCATGAATACTCAAAATCTACAATCAATCTATATAAATAATTATTTATATGGGTATCCTCCTACATATGGGTATGGCAATGGATTCTGTGCTACAATGTCTAAATCGATATACCACGTCCCATTTGATTTTTCAACCTTTGTAATCTTGAACGTTGTCCCTCGTTGTAGTAGCATTTCACTCTCTGATCCAAAAGTTTGCTGTTTGATAATTCCATCCCAATTACGCCCCGAGCCATTGCCAAAACCTGAGAATGGCTCACAATACATCAGTTTTGTTCCTCTTGGCGCGTAAATATTAAATATTACATCACCGCTAAACCCCGTACCTTTAGCAACTTCCATCGACCAAAATGCACCTTCTGTACCTGTTGCTCCAATCAATGCTTTTATTTCTGCATCTGTAGCGGTGCTGAAATTAGCTAAGCCGAATTTTTTCAACGCTACCAGCTTATCTCCTCTTTGCAACCACATATCAAAGTTATATGACGATTTATTGATAATGCCTTCGATGAGTGGAATCCGTTGCAGACCTAATTGCGCACTTGTCTGGCTCCCGTAATATGCAGCCCTCGTAAAGGTTCATTGATATTGTGATACGAAACGGTATACCCATATATCGCATCTTGTTCTTCTTGAATTACCATCGCTTCATGACTCAAGGTTCGAAATATTCCGTCCTTTTAACAACACCTTTTTTTACATTGACACACATTTTTTGCCAAACAGCATGGCAACACAATCGGCGCACAACGAAAAGGTGCCGGCAAATTCGATTTGCCGGCACCTTGATTCAAAATATCGTTATGTCTTAAGCCTTTTTCACACGGCTTCCAACCATTGCATAGAACAACAAATAGGCAACGGCTGCAATGAGCACCCAATAACTTGACAAATATCCAGCCACATCGGCAACACCGCCTTGAATCAGCGGAAGTATGCCACCGCCGCACACCATCACCATAAACAATCCTGAGGCAACTGCAGTGTATTTGCCAAGGCCTTCAACTGCGAGGTTGAAAATGCCGCCCCACATAACTGACGTGCAAAGACCGCAAAGCACGAAGAACAGCACGCATGTAGGCGCCTCGATCATTGTAAACGACATGTTCTGGAATCCAGGAATGCTGATTGTCGAATCAGGCATACACAATCCGCAGAGCAAGAAAGCGATTGCCACAGTGGCAACTGTTGAGAGTTGCGCACGGCTTGAGAATTTAGAGCCAAACGATCCGCCCACAAGACGTCCAACAAGCATCAACAACCAATACATACCCACCAGCGAACCGGCAGCAGAAGGGTTCATTCCTTTACCCGGTTTTTTGACGTCGTTATAAATTTCATAAGCCGATTCATATTGTTTCTCACCGATTACTTTGTTTTCATATCCAATCATAGCCTTTGCTTCCTCTTCCGAGAATTTCGACTTGTCCTGCTGATAAGCTACAAGCGCATCCGCATTTGCCTTGTCGGCAGCTTGAAGCTCAGCCAAATAGACAGGGTCATTCTGCTGCTTGTTGTATTCGTCGACAGTAGCGGCAGCCTCTTCCTTGGTCTGTGTGGTCATATAAAGATTTGCCATGTTTGGAATGCCAACCTCGATACCTACATACAAGAAGATTGCAACGATACCGAGAGCGAAATGCCGATATTTCAACGCGCCGCCAATAGTAGCCTTCTCCTCATGCTTAATCTCGCCTTGCTTTGCCTCTTCAAGAATAGGTTCCGGCAATTTAGAGAAGAAAAGCACGATCAAAGCAAATGCAAAAATGCCCATAGCAATAAACAATGCCGGACGGGCAGCACTCAGAGTGAGACCCTTCAGAGTGTCGCCCATAAGATAGCCTACAAGCACCGGGCAGATTGTAGCAGCCAAAGAGTTGGCAGAGCCACCGAATTGCAGCAACTGGTTGCCCTTATTGCCACCACCACCAAGCGTGTTGAGCATCGGGTTTACAACAGTGTTGAGCATACACATAGAGAAACCAGCCACAAACGCGCCAGTCAAATAAACCGCAAACACACCTGAATCAAGCGTGCTCGACAAGAACATCAGCGCAACGCCCACCAAACCGACAAGGACGGCGGCAATGGCTGAGAATTTATAACCTTTCTTTTGAAGGATAAGTCCAGCCGGAATACCCATGAACGCATAAGCGATAAAGTTGGCGGCATTACCCAACTGCGATTCGAAGTTAGTCAGGTCAAACTGCTCTTTAAGGATTATTCCAAACGGATTTTGGAATCCAGTCACGAATGAAATCATCGCGAACAAGAAGAACATCACCACGATAGGCAATGTGTAATTTTTCTTTTCTTGAGTCATAATTTTTAGATTTTAAAGTAGTTATTGTTTAATTTCATAATCAGTATTGACGAGGTCCGAAAATATGGCTTCCTACGCGGACCATGGTAGAGCCTTCCTCAACGGCTATCCGATAATCATCGCTCATTCCCATGCTCACAATGTCGAACGCGGGATTTTTCGCCATTATGCCAGACTTCATTTCTCTGAACACCCCTACAATTCGCTGAAACTCCTTTCGTATCTCTGTCTCATTGTCGGTATTCGTAGCCATTCCCATAACACCTCTGACCCTCACATTCCGACAATTATCAAGCATTCCCGTTTTCTCCAGGCATACCAGATCGCTCATGTCAAAGCCATATTTTGTTTCTTCCTGCGCTACGTGAAGCTCAAGCAACACGTCCACAATCTTGCCAATTTTTTCAGCCTCGGCATTGATTGCCGTCAGCAGTTTGCCACTGTCAACGCTATGTATCAGAGTCACAATCGGGACCACAGTCTTGACTTTGTTGGTCTGCAGATGCCCGATGAAATGCCATTGCACATCAGACGGCATCGTCGCCGCTTTCTGCACAAGCTCCTGAGCCCTGCTCTCTCCAAAGACCCTCTGTCCGGCATCATAAGCCGCCATCAGGGCCTCCGTAGGGTGGAATTTAGAAACTGCCACCAAAGTCACACTCTGTGGCAGTTCCTTTTTCATTTGTCTTATATTTTCTGCGACATCAATCATAATTATTTATTATGCCTGTGCGCCCTCGTTTCCGCCTAAATCCTCTTTATATACATCCATTATCATTGTCTCATTGATAGAGGCCACCTCAAAGTCGGACATCGTACCCTTCATTCCTTCCATAAAGTTGTCGTAGGCTTTCTTGAAATCCGCAGCCTGCACCATCATAAAATTGGCGGTTTTCTTCTCCACTGCAGTTTTCTCATCAATGGTCACGAAGTTCACCTTAACCTTATACCACTTATCGCCCTCCTCGTCCCAGAAGATTTCTGCGATATTGGTGCGCTTTACAGCCGTCACCTTCAGCTCACCGCCTGTCACAAACGGAGTCATCTCTTCTATAATTCGAGCCTCAGCCTCAGTAAACGACAAGGCATCAACCAAATATGGTTCAGTCACCGCTTTTTGTTGACCATTTTCTGTCAACTTCTCATATTTCACTTTGCATTCAAACCAAGTTGCCATTGTTTTCTTTCTTTATTTTTTCGTTACAAAAGTAATAATTTCTCCGAGAAACAGGATAACGTATACTCCCATTTTTTATCAACTATTTCTCGCCTTATAATACAGAGTGGAACAATTCGACTCCGCAAACAAAGCCGATGCCACGTCGGCCATTCGCCCAAGGGTCGTAGCACTGTATCTCTCCACCTCCTCATTTATCATCTCCGCATTGCCAAGCATCTCGAAATAAGCCAGATTTGAAGCCAGCTCATCGTTGTTAAGATTACTGAACAGCGCATTAGACTCATATTTGTTGACCACTTTGTCCAACTCATACTGACTCACATCGCCATCAGCCACCTTGCGAAGTTCATCTGCAATCGCTGCCTCAACCCTATCGAAGGAAATGCCAGGGAGCAGCTGCGCCTTGACAATCAGCATTCCAGGATCCTCATCGCCAGTTATCGACGCGTCTATCGACGCGACCAGATTGCCTTTCGCATAGACGTTGCGGAACAGTCTCGACGACCTGCCGTTTGACAGCACGTCGCTCAACAAATCGCAGACAGGATAGTCATTGTCAAGGCGTCCACACATCCGGTATGCCTTCACTATCATATTATGCGGCACATCGCGTTCAACCTCCTTCACCCTCGCCGACAATTGAGTCGGCTCGCAAGGGAGTGTACGCTCCGGCATTTCCGCACACGGGATGCCAGCGAACCATTTTTCAGCCAACGCAAACACATCTTCAGAGTCCAGATTGCCCACTACCGACAATATAGCATTTCCCGGATTGTAATAGCGTCGATAGAAAGCCTTTATCGCCTCGACCGGCACATTTTCAATGTCAGACAATGCTTTTCCTATCACCGGCCATTTATATGGATGCACCTTATAGACCATTTCGCGGAGAATGTGTCCGACGTCGCCATACGGAGCATTCAGACAGCGCTGCTTGAATTCCTCCTGCACGACGCTGCGCTGCACTTCCACCGACTTGTCAGACAGCAACAGATTCTGCATCCGGTCGGCTTCCACCCAAAACGCCGTTTCCACGTTTTCAAAAGGAAGGATGTCATAATAGTTGGTGATGTCGCTGTTTGTCCATGCATTGTTGTCACCGCCGGCCTCCACCATCACAGAATCGAATTTAGGGACAGCCGCAGTGCCTCCAAACATCAGATGCTCGCACAAATGCGCAAGCCCAGTATATTCTGGCGACTCGTTTTTAGCCCCGACACGATACAGCAAATTGACCGCAACCATTCCTGTCGCACAGTTCCTGCTGTGCACAACCTGCAGCCCATTGCCCAACCGATAGCGCGACGTCTTTGTCATTCAATCACCGAAGCTTTCAGGATTCTGACATCTTCCTTGGGTCTGTCGTTGCGCGCTGTCTCGACGCATTGAATCTTGTCGACCACATCCATTCCAGAAACAACCTCGCCAAAGACACTGTATCCGCCATCCAAGAACGGAGTGCCGCCGACAGTTGTATATACCGACTTCTGTTCCGGAGTAAACTTAAACAGTTTTCCTTTCAACGAGGCTTCCGTTTCTTGAATCAGACTGTCTTGAAGCTCCTGCAGCCCCGCTGCGTTACGAGCTCTGCGCAAATCCATTATTTCCGCGCGATGCTCCTTTGCCAACGCTTGAAACACCGATTGCTTTTGCTGGTTCTGCAACGACTTTTCCATCGCCACAAGCTCCGATTCATTATACACCTTTCCCGTGACAATGTAGAACTGCGAGCCAGACGATTTCTTTTCCGGATTGACAGCATCGCCCGTGCGGGCAGCCGCAACAGCGCCACGCTTGTGGAACAATTCAGGGAGAACAAACTCACCGGGAATCTCTTCGCCATAATCATTCGCGCCAAGAACCGCATCCGGTGTCGCCGTCTTCGACGTCGGATCGCCGGTCTGAACCATAAAATCCTTTATCACCCTATGGAACAGCACACCATCGTATGCGCCGGCCTCTACATTTTTCACAAAATTATCACGATGTCCGGGAGTCAATTCCGATAAAAGAATCACGACATCGCCCTCGGACGTTTTCAACAGCACTTTCATTGCCTTATTTTCTTTTTTTGAAGATTCGACAGCACCTCCCGACAACGGCATCCATAAAAGAGCCATCGCCAACACCGCCATTAAAACACCTGATTTCAAATCAGAAGCCCTTAGGGTACACTCTTTTATATATACGTCGGAAATTATTGTCGGAAGCACTCAACTCTTCCGCTTTCTCAACATAATCCTCACCCCAAATGCTTGCCAACAAACTCGGCATATACTTTCTGTCACGATCCTTTTCTATAGAAGCGTCAAGCAATTTGGATATGCTGTCAGAATATTTCTCCTTGTCAATCGCAGCCAGATAACGAGCCGTGCTTACAATAAACTGACCGTTGCGGTCAACTTTTATTATATTATCGACCAATTCCGGCATATCACCATCACAACTACCGATGTTGTTGGCTATATATTCATATGTAGCCAGCCCATCCTCGTCTTTTTTCAACTTTTTCAAAACGTCTTCGTTCATCAGTTTTTCTTTATTATTTTTACAAAGGCACCTCAAACCGCACCAACGGCACTGCAAAATCCAGCATCATTGACGGTCTGTGGGATTCCCACACAAAGGTAATGCGTTTTTATGAAATAATAGCCCTTCCAATCCATTTTTTACAACACATCACCGCCGACAACATCGTTGTTTTACTCTAATTTCTTCTGTTTTAGAAATAAAATCGCTATCTTTGCGCCAAAATAGATGTCACGTTTTTTATATGTCTAATAAGAATGTAAGCCCGACCATCTTGTTTGAGACAAGTTGGGAGGTTTGTAATAAAGTTGGAGGAATATATACAGTATTATCATCAAAAGCAAAAGTTTTGAATGAGCGGTTAGGCGACAAAATGATTTTTGTCGGTCCTGACGTTTGGACTTCTCAAAACCCCTCTCCTTTTTTTAAAGAATCAAAAGCACTACTTAAGAATTGGCGGCAGTCCGCCAATCTTCCTTATGGCATATCTGTCAGAGTGGGAAGATGGATGGTTCCGGGAAATCCGGTTGCAATCCTTGTCAATTTCGACGGCGTCTACCCCAAATTGGATGATTTCTACGCATTGATGTGGGAGAAATTCAAAGTCGACTCGCTGCACTCCTACGGCGACTACGGCGAAGGCTGCGCGTTTGCCATCGCCTCTGCCATAGTAATTGACAGCCTGTCAAAATTCTTGGCGAAAAAAAACGACCGTGTTGTCGCTCAGTTCAACGAGTGGACCACCGGCATGGGACTGCTCTATCTGAAAGCCAACTCGCCACAGATTGCGACCGTCTTCACAACACATGCCACAAGCATCGGAAGAAGCATCTGCGGCAACGGGAAGCCCCTTTACGACTACTTCAACGGCTACAACGGCGACCAGATGGCATCCGAGCTCAATATGCAGTCGAAACATTCATTGGAAAAGACAGCCGCTCACAATGCAGACTGTTTCACCACCGTAAGCGACATAACCGCCCGGGAATGCGAGCAGCTGCTTGAAATCAAGCCGCTTGTCACACCGAATGGATTCGAGCTCTCAATTGTGCCGGAACGTCAGAAATACACCGCGCAGAGAAAGAAAGCCCGCGCCAAATTGCTGCAAGTGGCAGAAGCCCTGACCGGAAAGCATTATGACGACGACACATTCCTATATGCCACCGCCGGACGCAATGAATTCCGCAACAAAGGTCTCGACATGTTTATCGATGCGACAAACGCCCTCCGCAACGGCCACGACATGAATCGGCAGACAATCGCCTTCATACTGGTTCCCGCATGGGAAAACGGCGCGCGCGAAGATTTAAAAAGCCGTTTGGAAAAAGGCGAGACTCAAGGCGCTTTGGAAGACTGCATCATAACACACCACCTTCATGACTATTCCTCAGATGCAATATACAACAAATTGGAATATCTGGGAATGCATAATTCGGCGGACAGCAAAGTAGACACAATCTACGTGCCCTGCTACCTCAATGGTTCTGACGGGATTTTCAATATGCAATATTACGATTTGCTCATTGGCTTTGACGCCGCCGTTTTTGCATCCTACTATGAGCCCTGGGGATACACTCCCCACGAAAGCATGGCGTTCGGAATACCCACAATCACTACCGACCTTGCAGGCTTCGGGCAATGGATTCTGTCCACATTCGGAGGAGGCTTCAGCAAGTGCGGCGTCGAGGTTACCCACCGGTCAGACTCGAACTACGAAATGGCAGTCAACGACATTGCCGAGAAACTCAAATATCTGCTGACCGCCGATGTCTCTTTGACAAAGAAAATCAGAAAAGCAGCCATCAGCTCCTCAAAGGGTACAGCTTGGGCTGACTTTATAAGATATTACGACACAGCCTATACAATGGCTTTAGAAAACAATAAACACAATTTGGCATAGTGCCTCTAATTTTAATATTTTAACTATGAAATTGAAAGTAAGCAACACAAATGCCCCTGTATGGCGCGACATCACAATCCATGCAGAATTACCAGCCAAGCTCAAGAGCCTTGACGAATTGGCACACAACGTATGGTGGTCGTGGAACAGCGAGGCGCGAAATCTCTTTCAAGACATTGACCCTAACCTATGGTTGCAGACGGATGAGAACCCCGTCTTGTTATTGCAAAAACTAAGTCTGGAGCGTTGTCAGGAATTGGCTAAAGACGAAGCCTTCCTCGCACGTCTCAATGAAGTGCACAAGGCATTCAAAGACTACATGAAGAAGCCATACCGCAAGGATGTGCCTTCAATCTCCTATTTCAGTATGGAGTATGGTCTTTGCAGCGCTTTGAAAATCTACTCTGGAGGTCTTGGTGTCCTCGCCGGCGACTACATCAAAGAAGCTTCCGACTCTTGTGTAAACTTGACTGCTGTCGGATTCATGTATCGCTATGGATACTTCGACCAGTCTCTTTCAATGGACGGACAGCAGATTGCTGAATATCCAGCGCAGAACTTCAACCAAATTCCTGTGGAGCAAGTGCTCAACAGCGACGGAACTCCGATGGTTCTTGCCGTTCCTTACCCAGGCCGCAACATCTACTGCAACATTTGGAGAGTGAATGTGGGTAGAGTGAAACTCTACTTGTTGGACACAGACAACAACCAGAACTCAGAGTTCGACCGTCCAATCACACACAAACTTTATGGTGGCGATTGGGAAAACCGCATCAAACAGGAATACCTGCTCGGTATCGGCGGCGTCATGATGCTCCGTGCTTTGGGCATCAACACAGAGTTGTATCACTGCAACGAGGGACACGCAGCCCTGCTCAACCTCCAGCGTCTTGTTGAATACGTACAGAACGACCACTTGAGCTTCGATGTAGCACTTGAATTGGTTAAAGCCACAGGTCTCTACACCGTACACACTCCAGTGCCTGCCGGACACGACTATTTCGAAGAGAGCCTCTTCGGAAAATACCTCGGTGAATATCCTGCGAAACTTGGCATTTCGTGGTCAGACCTTATGAATATGGGCCGTGAGAACCCTGACACAAACGAACGGTTCTCAATGAGTGTATTCGCACTCAACACTTGCCAGGAATCCAACGGTGTAAGCTGGTTGCACGGCGAAGTGTCAAAACGCATGTTCCAAGGTGTATGGAAAGGATACGCTCCTGAAGAGTCACACGTTTCATATGTGACAAACGGTGTGCACATGCCAACATGGGCTGCTTCTGAATGGAAAGATTTCTACAAGAAGACTTTCGGCGAGCACTATTGGGAAACTCAGTCGGACGAAATGACTTGGGCTCCTATCCTGAAAGCCAAAGAAGAAGATATCTGGAACATCCGCATTGCGTTGAAAAACAAGTTTATCGACTACGTTAAGCGCGAGTTCAAAGAGACATGGCTTAAGAACCAGGGAGACCCTTCACGCATCGTCTCCATCATGGACAAAATCAATCCAAACGCATTGATTATCGGTTTCGCACGCCGCTTTGCGACTTACAAACGTGCGCACCTGTTGTTTACCGACCTTGACCGTTTGGCTAAAATCGTTAACAACGAGAAGTTCCCCGTGCAATTCGTATTCGCCGGCAAGGCTCACCCAGCCGACGGTGCAGGACAAGGACTCATCAAACGAATCGTAGAGATTTCAAGAATGCCGCAATTCCTTGGCAAGATTATTTTCTTGGAGAACTACAACATGACATTGGCAAAACGTCTGATTTCAGGTGTCGACATCTGGCTGAACACTCCGACTCGTCCATTGGAAGCCTCTGGTACTTCTGGCGAGAAAGCGGAGATGAACGGCGTGCTCAACTTCTCCGTACTTGATGGATGGTGGTATGAAGGCTACCGCAAAGATGCTGGTTGGGCGTTGACTGACAAGCGCACATTCACCGACCAAGGTCAGCAGGACAAGCTCGACGCCGCAACCATCTACTCTATGCTTGAGAACGAGATTATCCCTCTTTATTTTGCAAAGAACTCAAAGGGATATTCTCCAGAATGGATTCAATACATCAAGAACTCCATTGCCCACATCGCTCCTAACTTCACCATGAAGCGTATGATTGACGACTACATCGAACGCTTCTATCTGAAAGAAGGAAAATACGGCAAGGATCTCAAGAAAAACAATTTTGCAAAAGCCAAAGCATTGGTTGAATGGAAAGACAATGTGGTTTCCCGTTGGGACGGCATCAAGGTGCTTGAAGCCACTCCGCTCGATCCTTCAGCAAACTCTTTCGGCGACAAAATCAAAGTTGACGCAAAGATTGACACCAACGGTCTTGCAGACAGCATTGGTGTTGAAATGGTGGTTTATTCCGTTGAAGAAGGTCAGCAGAAATTCCTCAACCGCTACGATTTCAAAGAGGTTAAGCGCGAAGGCGACATCGTTTCTTACGAACTTAAGCACGAAATTGCAGTTCCAGGCGTGTTCCACTATGGATTCCGCATCTATCCTAAGAATGCAGAGCTCGCACACCGTCAGAGCTTCGCTTACTTGAAATGGTTCTAAGCCACACGAACTGTTTGGCAATAAAAAATCGGTTGGAGACGCGTCTCCAACCGATTTTTTATTCTCCTATATTCTACTAGAACTTGAATCCTACAGAAACAGCCACCTCATTGTTGGCATCCTTCAGTGTTGACGACGGAGCCTCAGCATTGAAAAATCCATAATAATCACTTTGACGGCTCGTTCTCACATATGCCAAATCAGCATAGAATGCTTTATACCGGTATCCAGCACCTGCCGTATAGCGTTGAGTTTTATTGTCCAGGGTATACGACATCGAAGTTCCCGCAGTAGGATCCTGTGCAAGATTCTCTTCAACCGGTGATGTCTTATACGAATATCCGGCACGCACGCTGAAACTTGGCGTCACCTTAAACTCTCCACCGATGCGGATTTCATTGCTTGCCTTAAAGGTTGTCCTTACATTGTCGGCCACGACGCGATCCTCCCGCCCATTATAAAACGTGCGCATACCACCATACATAACCCTTTCATAGTCAAGACTGATGATGCCACGTCCGCCAATCACTCCGGCAACGCTTCCCATCACCTTCCATGGAGTCCTTGCGTCAAATTCCGTCTTGCCGTCATATCCGGCATTCGTTTCTGCCGTACCTTTTATGTTTGATACTCCGCTACCGGCAACATTCGCATCAAATGCGTACGACGTGCTTGCATAATAACAAGAATTGACATTGAAGAATGTAGGCGTATGGAAAGCCACACCCAGCCTGAGTTCATTTATAGGCTTGACAATCAAGCCCATTTTAAAGTTCACGCCTGTGCCCGTCATATTCAGATAGTTTTCCATGCCCCATGCGGCATTTCCTTCCGCAAGGTAAGTATTGTCGCCATAAATATAAGGCACACGAGCTTTTTCCAAGCTCTCTCCATAATATGAATACATGCTGTATTCCAAATCCGAGATACCCACAGAAGCTCCCCAATACACCATGTCCATCACATTTCCGCCAAAACTTACGTTATACTCGTTCAAATGTCCAGACTCCTGAACTTCCATCTCCGCATATCCCGTGGTGCCATTCTTATACAATCCGCTATAAGAATCGTTGCTTGCCGACATCGGATTGATTAAATATGAATTGTATGCCAAAATGCTTATCCACGGAGCGTTGGAGTCCATATACGGATCATATCCGCCTTTAACGGCGCCAAGGTCCGATGTGGTCCAACCTCTTGAATTGTCCGCCACATAATTTGTCATTGAATTACGCATTCCGTTAATCACGCCATTGTAATGACGTTTGAAATCCAAGGCTTTGGTATATGACACACCCCAAGAGAATGTCGGCGTTGTTTCGTTTCCCGTCTTAAATGTCCCGACATAGGCAATGTTATCAAAATTAAAATTAGAGTTCGATGTTTTAAACCCATTCATCGTGACATTTTTCTTGACACCGCCCATTGTCATTCCCACCTCGGAACTGCGGTAGACACCGATGCCGCCAGGATTCTGATTGAGCGTTGACAAGTCAGCGCCTAACGCACCAAATGCGCCTGCCATAGACATAAACCGGGCACTACCCCTCAAGTCTGTCTGCGACATTGTATATAAATCCAATGCACCCTGAGCTCCTGCCGATGCAGCGTAGAGGGCACACAACAAAGGGAATAAATTTCTTAATTTAGCCATTTTCTTTAGATTTTGTTTTCAAACATTGTTATCGTCTGCCACCACGACCGCCACCGCTGAAAGAGCCTCTGCCCCCACTTGACGAACCGCCTCTAAAACCGCCGTAAGAACTGCCACGGCTTGGCGAAGATGTCGACGGCTGCCTGTATGAAGGCGTACGGTCTGTGGAATGGCTCGGAGATGAATACGACGGAGTGGTACGCTCTGTGCTCACCGACGGACGGCGTCCCGGATTAGTGCTTGGCGACGTATATGTTGTCGAGCCACCTCGATATCCACTGTAGGTTGTCGACGGGCGGGCGGTGTCCGAAGGTCTTGTCGACGGAGTGTAATAAGAAGACGACGGACGGCGGCCTGTTGATCTGTAACTGTCGGACCCGCTATAATTTCCGCGTCTGCTCAATTCTGGTCTGCGTCCGCTCGGGCTGTGAGATGCACTGAACGGTCTGCGTCCGCCATCAGAATAGTAATGATGTCCGCCCGGATAATATGGATAGTATGGATAATAGTGCGGATAACTCCATCCATATCCCCAACCGTAATATGGATACGACGGTCCCCAGAATGGGTCATACCATCCGTAATACGGGCGATAACATCCCCATCCAAATGACCAATCCCACGAATTGTAGTACCATGACGACCTGTAGCACGGGCTGTACCACGGATTATAGAATCCGCCAATCGACCATGTAACCGATGGTGTCCCTACATATATATTCACATTGTCAGCATAGTAGAGTTCCTTCAATCTGCTGTCGTCAGACGAAACCACGATTGTAGGATTGTCGAAACGCTCCATACGCTCTGTGTATTGGAAAACATCAGGATTTGCCACCACTGTGTCGGCAGAAATTGTGTCGGCAGAAACTTTGTATGCGCCACGGCGGTTGTATTCATCGACATCGCGAGGATTGCTTGTATACACCTGGAATGTCGGTTCTTCAAAATCCGCAGTTCCCTCAGTTTTCTGCTTTTTGACTTCACGCTTCTCCGTCTTCTTTACTTTAGATGGATTGTAGTAAATATCATCGTCATAATAGCTCTGTCCTGACACCAACAGCGGAGTCAAGACACTTGCCAAAATTAAAAGATAATTCCGTTTCATAGTCTTTCACTTTTATTCTAATGACAAACAAACTTTCATTTAGTTTAATCAGAATTGACGCATTTATATATTTTTACAACTTATTAAGTCAGTGGATATAAAAAGCTTCCGTAAGCATTTTGAATTCCCTGCTTCGCTCCGGTCCTTCCTGAAGCACGATTTCCGACTCCTCCAATGCCGCCGGCAAATTTGAGAACTCCCACAAGTAACGCCTTATGGGTTTCTTCAGAGTTGTTCTCACTGCAGTGCGGCGCCGAAGCCACAAATTTGCCTCTCCTGCCCAGAACTCTATTGTCTGCCTTACCTCTGCCGGAGCAATCAAGCCAACAAGTCCGTCGTCTGACAGCAACGATTTGCATCTGCCAAAGAACTCAGAGAAAGGCAACGTGTCAGTATGTCTCGCCATAGCTCTGCGTGCATCGGGCGCTCTTTCACCCGAATCGAAGAATGGTGGATTGGACACTATATAATCATACTTTGAGCCACTTTCAAAGCGCAGGAAGTCGCATTCGAATATTTTTATCCGTCCGCCCCATGCGCTGTTTTCCGCATTCTGCAAAGCCTCCTCCGCTGCGACGGCGTCTATCTCCACAGCATCCACCATAGCGTCGGCATTGCGCTGAGCCGCCATAAGAGCCAAAATTCCTGTTCCTGCTCCGACGTCCAATATTCGGTTTCTTGCCACAAAATCAGCCCATGCCCCAAGCAGGACAGAGTCTGTCCCGACTTTCATTCCACTCTTTGCATGCCGCACAGAGAATTGCTTAAATTGAAACACATCCAACGTCTTCATTGCGTAAAGATACAAAAAAAGCGCTGAATTCAATGAATCCAACGCTTTTTTGTCTTTTTCTTGTCGATTACCAGATTACCACACGGTCTGCCGGCGCTATATACATCGGATCACCTTCCTTGATGCCGAATGCCTCATAGAAAGCATCGATATTCTTCAAGGTTGCATTCACTCTCCAACGACCAAGCGAATGAGGGTCGGTAGTCGTGCGACGACGGATTTCCTCTGGACGGATATTGTCTGCCCACACATTGGCATACGACAAGAAGAAACGCTGTGCTGGCGTGAAACCGTCAACAACTTTGTTTTCCTTCGCTTCTTTTGTCTTAAGGTATGCAGTGTAGGCAACTCGCAAACCGCCCTGGTCGGCGATATTCTCGCCAAGAGTCAACTTGCCGTTGGCATGGAGAGAATCGATGACCACAATCTTGTCAAATTGAGCCTTCAATTTGTTTGCAAGAGAGTCGAACATTTCTGCATCGTCCTTAGTCCACCAGTCTTCCATATTTCCATCTTTGTCAAACTGACGTCCGTTGTCGTCAAATCCATGAGTCATCTCATGTCCGATTACAACGCCGATTGCACCATAATTGTCGCAGTCGAGAGCGTCAGGAGAGAAGAACGGAGCTTGAAGGATACCTGCAGGGAAGCAGATTTCATTAGTCGACGGATTGTAATATGCATTTACTGTCTGCGGAGTCATACCCCACTCTGCCTTGTCGACCGGCTTGCCACATTTCTCATTAGAGTCCTTCACATGGAAGATGCTTGCCGACTTCACATTTTCCCAATATGATTTTTTCGGGTCGATGATGATTCCTGAATAATCCTTCCAAGTGTCAGGATAACCTACTTTTACTGTAAATGCCGACAATTTCTCCATCGCTTTCGACTTGGTGGCATCGCTCATCCAAGCCAAGTTCTGGATGTGCTCGCCAAGCGACGTTTTCAGATTTCCGACAAGCTCAAGCATTCTTTGCTTAGACTCCTCCGGGAAATATTTCTTCACATAAATCTGTCCCAATGCCTCGCCAAGCATTCCGTCAGGAACTGACAATGCACGTTTCCAACGCGGTCTGTCCTGCTCCGCACCTGAAATTGTGCTGCTCATCTCAAAGTTCACCTTGCGGAAATTGTCGCCAAGATAATCCGACGCAGAGTTAACCAAATGGAAAATCAGATAGTCCTTGATTTCACGCATACTTTTGTTTGCAATCAATTCGTTCACCTTCTCCAACGACTTCAACTGCATTACGCACATACTGTCGACAATAGGAAGATATTGAGCCGTCAGATACTGCTTCCAATCAATGTTGGGGCAAAGTTTTTCAACTTCTGCGAGAGTGCGGATGTTGTATTGCGCCATGTAGTCTCGCTGCTCCGTACGGGTCATTGCCACCTTTGCAAGCTCCATCTCTATTCCCATAACGTTGTCGCGCATACGTTCAGCGTCGGCCTTTTTATAACCCGACAGCATCAGAAGCTTCACGATAAATTGCTTGTATGCCTCACGGATTTTCAATGTCTGGGCATCATCATTCATATAATAGTCGCGGTCGCCCAAGCCAAGGCCGCCTTGACCCCAATAAAGGATGTTGATGTCAGAATTTTTCAGATCGCTCATAACGCCCACTCCGAAGAATGCCGATGAGAAGCTGTGCATCCATCCGAGAATGCCTGTAATATCTTCGCGTTTTGCCTTTTCAATGCGCTTGATGTCAGCCTTTATTGGTTTTGCGCCTTCTTTGTTCAAGCGCACGCTGTCCATACCCATAGAATACAAATCGCCGATTTTCTGCTCTACAGAGCCATACGTGTGAGAGGTGCCGCACAGACCCTCAACCAAATCATGCAACTGCTTCTTATTATTCTCGCCAAGCATGTCAAAAGAGCCATAGCGCGAGTACTCAGGCTTCAGCGGATTCAATTTTTGCCATCCGCCACATGCATATTGATAAAAATCGGTGCAAGGAGAAACAGACTCATCCAGATTCTCTCTCGACACACCAGTCTTCGGCTCACCGGCATTGGCGCTCATCACGCCAGCCAAAGCCAACAACATAAAACTGTACTTTAGTTTCATAATGTTCACTTATTTAATTGTTTTTCAAATTTTCCAATTCCATTGTAGCATCTTCCCATTCCGACATAGCCGCATCCAAACTCTTGCTGACTTCGCCATGCCGTTCAAAGAGATCATTGTCGGTTGCACCGGCAGCCAGTTTGTCCTCAACAACTTTCAGTTCCGCCTCGAGTTGCGAAACTTTCGCTTCCGCATCCTTCACGAGCCGCTCCGCTTTTCTTATCTGTTTCTCAAACTCCTTCTTTTCCGCATACGACTGCTTTCCAGAAGAAACTGCCGGCTCCTGAATTTGGTCATTGTCGGTTTTGGAGGGCACCGACTTCTCCAACTCGCGCAACGATTCCATCTGCTTGTGCTGCAGGAAGTCGTAAATTCCGCCCAAATGCTCGCGCACCTTGCCTCCGCCAAACTCATAAACCTTCTCAACCAATCCGTCGAGGAAGTCACGGTCGTGCGACACGACAATCACTGTTCCGTCAAAATCGGCTATTGCCTGCTTCAACACATCCTTTGTCTTCATATCCAGATGGTTGGTAGGCTCGTCAAGGATAAGGAGGTTGACAGGCTCAAGCAACAGACGAATCATTGCCAATCGAGTTTTTTCTCCACCCGAAAGCACTTTCACCTTCTTGTCAGACGCCTCGCCTCCAAACATAAACGCACCGAGGATATCCCTTATTTTCGTGCGGATGTCGCCAACCGCCACTTGATCAATCGTGTCAAACACCGTTATTTCGCCATCAAGCAAAGACGCTTGATTTTGAGCGAAATAGCCGATTTTTACATTATGCCCGATTTTCAGATTTCCATCATACGGAATTTCGTTCATTATGCACTTCACAAGCGTTGACTTTCCCTCACCGTTCTTGCCCACAAAAGCGACTTTCTCGCCGCGTTTGATTGTAAGGTCGACATTGGAAAACACTGTGTGGTCGCCATATTTTTTGGCAACACCTTCGCAGATTACAGGATAGTCGCCCGACCGTGGAGCAGGAGGAAATTTCAGATTCAATCGCGAATTGTCGACCTCGTCAACCTCTATTTCCTCTATTTTCTCCAACTGCTTTATGCGGCTCTGCACCTGCACCGACTTAGTAGCCTTGTAGCGAAAGCGCTCAATGAATCTTTCAGTCTGCTGTATTTGCTTTTGCTGATTCTCATACGCCCGCATCTGCTGCTCTATACGCTCTTGACGCAGAACGACATACTTCGAATAATTAACCTGATAGTCGTAGACCTTGCCACATGAAATCTCCAACGTGCGGTTTGTCACATTGTCAATGAATGCACGGTCGTGCGACACGAGAACCACAACGTTAGCCTTCTGCTTCAAGAACGTTTCAAGCCATTGAATAGACTCAATGTCGAGGTGGTTGGTCGGCTCATCGAGCAACAACACATCCGGACGCATCAGCAACAGTTTTGCCAATTCTATACGCATGCGCCATCCGCCACTGAATTCCGACGTGTTTCTGTCAAAATCAGAGCGGACAAATCCCAGACCAAGCAGCGTCTTCTCAAGTTCCGCCTCCCCGTTCTCGCTCTCCTCCATCTGAACCAAGTCGCTCAGATTAGAGATGCGGTCAATCAGTTCGGCATACGATTCCGACTCATAATCCGTCCGTTCGGCAAGCTCTGTGTTCATACGGGCAAGAGAAGCCTTCATCTCGTCCAATTTTCCGAACACAGTGCGCACCTCCTCCACAACAGAACGTTCGTCAGTCAGAATCATTTGCTGCGGGAGATAGCCGATTGTAATGTCTTTTTGCGCGGCGACGACACCGCCTGTCGGTTCCTGGAGTCCGGCTATTATCTTCAACATCGTTGACTTGCCGGCTCCATTCTTCCCGACCAGGGCTATTTTGTCACGCTTGTTTATGACAAAATTCACACCGCTGAAAAGGGCTGTACTATTAAATTCTACGCTTAAATTCTGTATAGAAATCATAGAATCTCAATGGCTTACAAACCCATTTTCTTCAAAAGGTCAGACGGCACAGCCTTTTTGTTGACCAATATGCTCATTGTCTTCGACAAGAAATATGCCTCAGAAACATAGAAATAGCCTTGGTAAACTTGGTCTGTATCCCACGAGTTTTTTACCTTATAATATTTGTTTCCTTTCTGATCCTCAGCCTTTCCAATGATCACCATACCATGGTCATCAGTTGTCTCATAATTGTCGAATCCTTTCTGGCGCGACTCCTGAGTCACCTCAATTTCCTCAACCGGGCCCTTGAAGTCATAAAGTTCTTCTTCCTTTTCCGACGATTTCAGTTTGACCCACTTTGCCAATTCGGTTCCCGTGCGCTCTTTGTTGCGGTCAACCTTCGGCATCAAAGCCACACCGTCGTACCATTTGAAACCCTTTTCACTGACATCAGCCGCCCAAAGCACAGTATATCCTTTTTCAATGGCATCGTCAACGATTTTCTTCAACTCGTCAAGTTTCACATTGTAATACAGGCCATTCGACCAATTGTCGGGCACTTCAAGCACAAACGGCTTATAGAAAGGATGATGGGTGAACGATGTCACAGGAATAAAGTCATCCATTTTCAAACCGAGCATATCGGCGAATGAGCGTGGAGTGTACTCCTTGCCCTTGTACATAAATTTCTCAGGCGCTTTTCCAAGGTAAGCGTCCAAAATTCCGATATATCCGTTGAGCCACGCTTCCGACAATTTCGCATTTGGATTTTTCACAATTTCCTTCAGATACGCCTCAAGCACAGCTGCAAGTTCTCCGTGGTTGTGCTTTTCCTCGCCATAATTCAGGCCAGCGTATACCTCTTCCGGAACCATTCCATACGCATCGTAAACATACGGCACATCAAGGATGCTGCCGCCCTGTCCAAAATTTGTGGCACCGCAATACCGCACATAGTGTATTGCCTTGTCGATATAGCATTGACGGGCTATATACATTTCCGACAAGTCAAATTCGCCCTTGCCATTTTTAAGGAGTTCGTCCTCCAAAAACGAGACACCCGAAAAACTCCAGCATGTACCCGATTTGTTCTGGTCTTTGACCGATGTGGTCGGGTTCACCTTTATATCTTTAAAAACGAATGTAGTGTCGGCAGCTTCCTGAGCCAACATCGCCGGCGTTGATGCAAGAGCCAACGCCATCATCAAAAATATTGCTTTCTTTCTCATTGTTTTTATTTTTTAGTATTCATCCCACGATTTTATCTCAATGTCGTCCATTCCATATTTGCCAATTGCATCAATAAACGCCGATGCCAGACGCGCATTGGTGAGCAACGGCACATTCAAGTCGATTGCCGCACGGCGAATCTTATATCCATTGCTCAGCTCCTTGCTGCTCAAGTTCTTTGGAATGTTCACAACGAGGTCAATCTCCTTATTGTGAAGCATATCCAGGGCCTGTGGCTGCTGGCCTTCTTCACTTGGCCAATACACCCGGATAGCCGGAATATTATTGTCTGTCAAATATTTATATGTACCGCCTGTGGCATAAAGCTTATAGCCTTTCTCATACAGGATTGAAGCCGCGTCGAGCATGTCGGCCTTCTGTTTTGCAGAACCCGTGCTGAGGAGCACGTTCTTTTTCGGGAATTTATATCCAACAGAAAGCATTGATTTCAAAATCGCCTCCGATGTGTCGTCGCCAAGGCAACCTACCTCACCCGTTGACGACATATCGACACCAAGCACCGGATCGGCTCCCTGCAAACGTGAGAATGAGAACTGCGAAGCCTTTATGCCGACATAGTCCAAATCAAACGCGTTCTTGTTAGGCTTCTCCACTGGAATTCCAAGCATCACCTTTGTCGCTAAATCAATGAAGTTGAGCTTAAGCACCTTTGATACAAACGGGAAACTGCGGGATGCGCGCAAGTTGCACTCAATCACCTTTATGTCGTTGTTCTTTGCAAGATACTGAATATTGAACGGACCCGAGATGTTAAGAGCTTTTGCTATCTGGCTTGAAATCTTCTTGATGCGGCGCACTGTCTCAACATACAATTTTTGCGGCGGGAACTGAATTGTAGCATCACCGGAATGCACTCCGGCAAACTCGATGTGCTCTGAAATTGCATACACCTTTATCTCGCCATTCTGAGCGACAGCGTCCATTTCAATCTCTTTCGCATGCTCAATAAATTCAGTAACGACAACAGGATGCTGTTTAGACACATTGGCTGCGAGCTTCAAGAAACGTTCCAGCTCCTCATCGTTAGAGCATACATTCATCGCCGCACCTGAAAGCACATACGACGGACGCACCAGGACAGGATAGCCCACCTCGTCGACAAACTCATTGATGTCGCTCATCGACGTCAACTCGCGCCAACGCGGCTGGTCAATGTGCAGCTCATCGAGCATCTGCGAGAACTTATGACGGTCTTCCGCATTGTCAATGCTCTTTGCCGATGTGCCAAGGATGTTGACCCCGTCTTCATCCAGGCGGGTGGCAAGATTGTTAGGAATCTGACCTCCTGTCGACAGAATCACGCCATGAGGAGTTTCAAGATCAATAATATCCATAACCCTCTCGTAGGTCAGCTCGTCAAAGTAAAGACGGTCGCACATATCGTAGTCTGTCGACACCGTTTCCGGGTTATAGTTTATCATCACTGAGCGCCAGCCTTCCTTTGACACGGTCATAAGGGCGTTTACACTACACCAGTCAAACTCCACGGAGCTTCCGATTCGATAAGCGCCACTGCCAAGCACCACAACCGACTTTCCGTCGTTTTCATAGTCAATGTCGTGAGCGGAACCGTTGTAGGTAAGATACAGGTAGTTGGTTTTAGCCGGATATTCCGCGCCAAGCGTGTCAATCTGCTTTACAACAGGAAGAATGCCATATGCCTTACGCAATGCACGCACCTTTCTGTTTGCCGCTTCCGACTCTGTCATTCCGTCTTTAAGCACAGCCCTCGCGATCTGGAAATCGGAGAATCCCTGTTCCTTTGCCTGTCGGAGCAACGCCGGAGAAACAGAATCCAAATCAGAATATGTTTCAAGTTCGACAGCGGTGTCGAGCAAGTTTTTCAACTTGTTCAAGAACCACTTGTCAATCTTTGTAAGTTCGTGGATTTTATCTACAGTATATCCTTTTCTGAAAGCCGATTCAATCACAAAAATTCGCTTGTCGGTCGGTTCTTTCAAAGCGCTGTCGATGTCTGACACTTTTATTTCCTTGTTCTCGATAAAGCCGTGCATGCCCTGGCCAATCATACGCAGACCTTTCTGAATAGACTCCTCAAAAGTTCTGCCTATTGCCATCACCTCACCAACCGACTTCATCGACGAGCCAATCTCTTTCTTCACTCCATGGAATTTACCCAAGTCCCAACGCGGAATCTTGCAGACCACATAGTCAAGAGCCGGCTCAAAGAAAGCGGAAGTCACTTTGGTAACGGTGTTTTTCAAATCAAAGAGACCGTATCCCAAGCCCAATTTTGCCGCAATAAACGCCAACGGATATCCTGTTGCCTTTGACGCCAGCGCCGAGCTACGGCTCAAACGGGCATTGACCTCGATGACACGATAGTCCATCGACATCGGGTCATAGGCATACTGCACGTTGCACTCTCCTACAATTCCTATGTGGCGGATAATCTTTATCGCCAGCTTGCGGAGCAAGTGATAATCATCGTTCGACAGCGTCTGAGAAGGCGCGACAACGATGCTTTCTCCTGTATGGATTCCAAGAGGGTCGAAATTCTCCATGTTGCAGACTGTGATACAGTTGTCAAATTTATCACGGACAACTTCATACTCGACCTCTTTCCAGCCTTTCAATGACTTCTCGACAAGCACCTGCGGAGAGAACGACAAAGCCTTCTCCACCAGCGAAACCAACTGCTCACGGTTGTCGCAGAATCCACTGCCGAGACCGCCAAGCGCATAAGCGGCACGCACAATCACCGGATAGCCCAAAGTTTCCGCCGCCGCAATGGCGTCGTCGGTTGTCGACACAGCCTCGCTCTTAATTGTCTTGACATCGATTTCGTCAAGTTTCTTGACAAAGAGCTCACGGTCTTCGGTGTCCATAATCGCCTGGACCGGCGTTCCGAGCACCTCCACTCCATATTTTTCAAGCACACCGCTCTGATACAAGTCCACGCCACAGTTGAGCGCGGTCTGTCCGCCGAACGCCAACAATATTCCCTGCGGACGCTCCTTTGCGATAACCTTTTCGACAAAGAATGCCGTCACCGGAAGGAAATATATCTTATCGGCGAATCCCTCCGAGGTCTGTACTGTTGCAATATTCGGGTTTATCAACACGGTTTCAATACCCTCTTCTTTCAACGCTTTCAGCGCCTGAGAACCGGAATAGTCAAACTCACCAGCCTCTCCAATCTTCAAGGCTCCGGAACCGAGCAATAAAACCTTTTTTATATTTTCTTTCTTTGAATCTGCCATTTGTTGAGAAATTTTGGTCATTACAACAGTTTTATAAAATCGTCAAATATGAATTCCGTATCAAGCGGACCGCTGCACGCTTCCGGGTGGAACTGAGCGGAAAAGAACGGTTTGGATTTGTGGCGGATACCCTCGTTGGTTCCATCATTCATATTCACAAACAACGGTTCCCAATCTCCGCCAAGAGTTTCATTGTCTACAGCAAAGCCATGGTTCTGCGACGTGATGAAGCAACGGTTGGTGCCCACTTGACGCACCGGCTGATTATGGCTGCGGTGGCCATACTTCAACTTGTAGGTCTTTGCACCGGCCGCCTTCGACAACAACTGGTTGCCCATGCAGATTCCGCAAATAGGCTTGTCGCCGGAAAGGGCTTTCTTTATATTTTCCACTGTCTCTCCAGCCATGTCAGGGTCGCCAGGGCCATTGGAGATAAACAATCCATCATAATCAATCTGAGAAAAATCGTAATTCCAAGGGACACGCACCACTTTCACGCCCCTCTTCACAAGACAACGAATTATATTGTTTTTAGTGCCGCAGTCAACCAGCACAACGGTCTTGTCTCCATCACCATAAGTTTCAACCTCCTTGCAGCTGACCTTCGCCACCAAGTTTTCCTTGTTCGGGTCATAGAATTCAGGTTTTTCAGCGCCCTCTATAAAAATACGGCCAAGCATTGAGCCTTTTTCTCTCAACAACTTGGTCAGCGCTCTTGTGTCTATTCCATAGACACCAACCACCTGTTCTCTCTTCAGCCAATCCGAAAGGCTTTCTTCGGCCAGCCAATGGCTATACTCCCAAGAATAGTCCTGGCAAACAATCGCCTCGCAATGGATTCTGCTGCTTTCAAAATAGCGGGCAACACCATCCTGTTCTTCTTTTGGAGGCACTCCATAATTGCCGATTAGCGGGAACGTCGTCACCAAAACCTGACCCTCATAAGATGGATCCGTCAAACTCTCTGGATAACCGGTCATCGCGGTGTTGAACACTACTTCTCCAGAACATGCCTTCTCAAAGCCGAACGACTTTCCTTCAAAGACAGTACCGTCTTCCAATTCAAGGATTGCTTTTTTCGTTTCTCTCATATCAATTTTTAGGAATTACTTACCAATTTTACGGTTTGCAAGATTACCATCGATAAAACCATACAAAGTTACTGATTTTTTCCCATCCGTCAGTCATATATATAGATTTTTTAGGCAATTCCACGCTTTTTAGCAAACTTGCCGACAAAAAAGCGGGGATGCACGATGTGCATCCCCGCCATAAACTCGCGATACGTATACGATTATTCCGCAGCAGGAGCCTCTTCAGCTGTTGCCTCGGCGTTTTCAGCCTCAGCCGCAGCAGCCTCCTCAGCCTTCTTGGCAGCCTCAGCAGCAGCGATTTCTGCTTTCTTCTTTGCCACCAACTCAGCCTTTGCCGCGTTCTTTGCTTTCTCTTCCTCCAAGCGTTTGCTGTCAGCTTGCTTCTTGTCGTTTGACAATTGCTCCTTCTTAGCGTTCAATTGTGCTTCCTTATTCTTCTTCCACTCCTCGAAACGACGATTTGCTTCTTCTTCAGTGAAAGCACCCTTCTTGACGCCACCGAGCAAGTGCTTCTTCAAAAGCACGCCCTCGTTAGAGAGAAGGCGACGAACTGTATCTGTAGGTTGTGCACCTACGCTAACCCAATACAAAGCTCTTTCGAAATTCAAACTTATTGTAGCAGGATTAGTGTTCGGATTATAAGAACCTATCCTTTCAATAAATTTACCATCTCGTGGTGCCCTGCTATCAGCGATAACAATAGGATAGAACGCATAGCGCTTGCGGCCGTGACGTTGTAATCTAATTTTTGTTGCCATAAGTTTTGTTTAAATAAAAAGTGTATTAAGTTTATCGGGCGCAAAGGTACTCACTTTTGCGCACTTATGCAATTTTTTCTGATTTTTTTTGATATTGCCGTCAAACGTGCTATCTTTGTAGTTATGGAAGAAGACTTAAAGACAGCCGTCGAGGTCATGCGCAAAGGCGGCGTAATACTTTACCCAACCGACACCATCTGGGGCATTGGATGCGATGCCACCAACGCAGAGGCCGTGGACAAAGTGTACAAAATCAAGAAGCGCGCCAACAACAAGGCTATGCTTGTGCTTGTCGGCAAAATGGAAGATGTGGAGAATTATGTGGAGGCAGTTCCCGAGATGGCTTACCAGCTCAACGAGCTGAGCGAGAAACCCATCACGATAATATACGACAATGCCTTGAACCTTGCGCAGGAACTTCTTGGCGACAACTCCAGCGTAGGCATACGGGTGTCGCGCGAGGTGTTTACACAGCGATTGTGCAAGATGCTCCGCAAGCCAATCGTTTCTACTTCCGCCAATATCGCCGGCGAGCCTTCGCCAGCATTCTTCGACGAGATTTCCGACGAAATAAAGTCGGCTGTAGACTACATCGTGAAATACCGGCAAGACGACAAGACCCCGCATGCCCCATCAAGCGTGGTGATGCTGTCAGCCGACAATACAATTAAGATTTTGCGCCCGTGAAAAGTGAGCAAAGATTCAGATTAAGATATATAATTTACGATTACCTTGCCGTCAACATATCATGGCTGGTTTTCACCTTTGTCAGATACTGCCTGACAAAGGACTTTGGAGCCATGCGCGAAATCGACGCGTTCACAACCTATCTGTCGTTTCACGACATCGTGCTTGGGCAAATATTATTTCCTTTTCTCATTGTTTTCATTTGCCTCCTGTCGGGTTTTTACAACAAGCCTTTTTCAAAGCCCCAGATGCAGGTGTTTCTAAACACTGTCGTCTCGTCGTTCTTCGCGTCAATGGTTGTATACTTCGCGATTCTAATCAACGACAACCTTCCAGAGCGCAACATCAACTATGAGCTGATATGCTCTCTATGGCTCATCATAGGAACCGCCTTATACATTCCGAGAAAAGTCATAGCCAACAACATACTACGCCACATCAAGAACGGCGACATCAGATTCAACACTCTCGTCATCGGCGACAAGCCGACAGTCGCGCAAGTGCTGGAAACCATCACAAAATCAAGAGATGAAAGCGGCGCTCACGTTGTCGGGACTCTCGCTTTCGACGACAATATGGCTGATTTGGACAAGACGTGCAAGGCGCTTGACGTGCAGAGCATCATAATCGCCCCGTCCAACCGCACAAACTCCGAGACTCTGCACTTGATAAACAACCTTTTCCACCTCGCCATCCCTATAAAGATTGCGCCGGAAACCTACGACATCATCACGTCCAACATCCGTCACGCCAACATTATAGGCGAGCCGTTTGTAAACATTGCCCAAAGCAATATGCCCGAATGGCAAAAGAATGTGAAACGGATGTTCGACATCTGCATCTCAGCGACCGCCCTTGTAGTCCTTGCTCCGGTTTTTGCCGCCATAGCATTCGCAATAAAGAAAGACTCGAAAGGCAGCATCATATATTCACAGGAAAGGATCGGCAAAAACGGCAAACCTTTCCACATATACAAATTCCGCACAATGGTCACAAACGCAGAAAGCGGAGGAGTGCCGATGCTGTCGAACGAAGAAGACAAACGCATCACGAAAATCGGGCACACGCTGCGCAAGTACCGCCTTGACGAGACCCCGCAGTTCTGGAACGTGCTGAAGGGCGACATGTCGCTCGTCGGGCCAAGACCAGAGCGGAAATTTTTTGCAGAGCAAATAATCGAACGCGCACCATACTACACACTCACCTATCAGATTCGCCCCGGCATAACATCGTGGGGCATGGTGAAATATGGATATGCAAAGAATGTCGACGAGATGATAGAACGGTCAAAATACGACCTCATCTATCTCGACAACATGTCGCTGTTTGTTGATTTTAAAATTATTTTATACACCGTCAGAACCGTACTGACAGGAAAAGGAATGTAAGATATGCTGAACACGATGCAATTAAAAGACAACGCAAATGCAGTATTGATGAGAGTGCTGCAATGGCGGGAGGACCACATCAACGAGAAGACCTTCCTTCTCATTCTCGCATTCTTCATCGGCATCTTATCCGGATTCGCCGCCCTGCTGCTGAAATTCCTCATAGCCACCATCTCGTCGCTGCTGACAAATCATTTCAACGTCGACGGAGCCAACTACTTCTATCTTGTCTATCCCGTCCTGGGCATTCTGATTGTCGGGCTATATGTCAGATACATCGTCAAAGACAACATCTCCCACGGTGTGACAAGAGTGCTTTACGCAATTTCACAGAACAAAAGCCGGCTGAAGCTGCACAACACATACTCATCGGTCGTGGCCAGCTCCATCACCATCGGCTTCGGCGGTTCGGTAGGAGCCGAGGGTCCGATTGTCAATACCGGAGCCGCAATCGGGTCGAATCTCGGCAGTCTTTTCCGCCTGTCGCCGCAAATTCTGATGATGCTTGTGGGCAGCGGCGCGGCAGCCGGTGTGGCAGGCATCTTCAAAGCGCCTATCGCCGGAATGCTTTTTGCCGTAGAGGTGCTGATGATCGACCTCACCACAGTGTCGGTTATGCCGCTTCTTGTGTCGTCAATCACGGCAGCCACCGTCTCATACATATTCACCGGCTATAGTCCAGAATTCAGCTTCGACCAAAGCGAGGCTTTCCTTACAAACAACATCCCGTATGTAATAATCCTCGGCATTGTCTGCGGATTCACGTCGCTTTACTTCACAAAGGTAATCGGCGCTGTTGAGAATGTGTTTACGAAGCTGCGCAATCCATGGTATAAGTTTGCTATCGGATCAGTAATCCTCAGCGGTCTGATATTCTGCTTTCCTCCGCTCTACGGAGAAGGCTACGAAGCCATCACCGAATTGCTCAAAGGCGACCCTTCGACATTGCTTGACGGCAGTGTGTTCTACAGCCTAAGAAACAATGTTTGGTTCGTAATTTTGTTTCTGTTTCTGATTATTCTCACCAAAGTGTTTGCCACAAGCGCCACAAACGGCGGAGGCGGCGTCGGCGGAACATTCGCGCCATCATTGTATGTGGGCTGCATGACAGGCTTCCTTTTCGCCTATCTCGCAAACACTCTCGGGTTCTTTCCAGGGGCGGAATTGTCGTGCAAGAACTTCGCTCTGATGGGAATGGCAGGAGTGATGGCGGGCGTAATGCATGCCCCGTTGATGGGCATATTCCTCACCGCCGAGATGACCGGCGGCTACCAGCTGTTTCTTCCGTTGCTGATGGTGTCGACAATATCATACTGCACGATACGCATATTCTTGAAATACAGCATCTATACAATGCGTCTGGCAAAGCGCGGCGAATTGCTCACACACCATAAGGACAAAGCCGTGCTGACGCTTCTGAAAATGGACAGCGTCATTGAAAAAGACTTCATCGAGGTACACCCCGAGATGTCGTTGAGGGAGATGGTGCATAAAATTTCCCAGTCAGACAGAAACTTGTTTCCTGTCACCGACCACAACGGCAACCTGCTCGGCATCGTCCTTCTGAACGACATCCGCAACATCATGTTCCGCCCCGAGTTATACGACCGTATGTTTGTGCGCAAATTTATGTGTATGCCACCTGCAAAAATTGAAATCGGCGACAACATGGAGAATGTGATGAAAACATTTGACAGGACAAACGCTTGGAACCTGCCTGTCGTAGAAAACGGCAAATACATTGGATTTGTGTCCAAATCAAAAATATTCAACTCATACCGTCGGGTGCTGCGCCACTTCTCCGACGACTAAACATTTTTACACATAATGGACAAAAAGGATTTAAAAATAGTTTTTTTCGGCACTCCCGAATTTGCAGTAGCAAGTTTGGACAAGCTTGTTGAAGGCGGCTACAACGTGGCTGCCGTTGTCACTATGCCCGACAAGCAAGCCGGCAGAGGCCACCACATGATTCAGTCGGACGTAAAGAAATACGCCCTTGAGAAGGGACTGCGCATTCTCCAACCGGAGAGACTGAAAGACGAGACGTTTGTCAGCCAACTGAAAGAAATAAATGCCGACCTCTTTATCGTCATTGCTTTCAGAATGCTTCCAGAAGTGGTTTGGGGAATGCCCCGTCTCGGCACATTCAACCTCCACGCCTCGCTACTCCCAAAATACCGTGGCGCAGCTCCTATCAACTGGGCTGTGATCAACGGCGAGAAGGAAACCGGCGTGACAACATTCTTCCTCAAGCACGAAATCGACACCGGCGACATTATCCAGCAGAAAAAAATAGACATAGCCGTCACTGACAACGTAGGCGCCATTCACGACCGACTTATGGAGCTTGGCGCAGGGATGGTCATCGAGACAGTCGACGACATCATCAACGACTCCGTAACCACAATTCCGCAGGACGCTTTGATTGACGGCGGGGCAGACACATTGCCGGCTCCGAAAATCTTCAAGGACACATGCCACATCGACTGGAACAAAGGGGCTGAGTCAATCTACAACCTGATTCGAGGCTTGTCGCCCTACCCTGCCGCATGGAGCAGTTTCGAGAAAGACGGCAAAGAATATTCCGTGAAAATTTTCTCCACCTCACTTCCCATGAAATGCAGCGACACCAAGCCTGGCAAAGTGAGCGTCGAGAAGAACCGGATTTTTGTTGACTGCGCCGACGGCAAATTAGAGATTCTCTCTTTACAGCAGTCCGGGAAAAAGAGGATGGACTCAGACGCCTTCACAAGAGGCTTCGACTTGTCGGAAATATATTTCAAATAATGATTTACAAGGGGGTTGCACATTTGCAGCCCCTTTTTATTCCGGCAACATATCTGACGGCAAGGTTTTACTGGTTTTCGCCCCAAGCTTCTTCAGATTCTCCACCTTCGACACGATGCAGCCTCTGCCGGTATGCAATTTAGACATAGCGCTGGCATAAGCCTCGCTTGCCTTGCCAAGGCTTTGCTCCACAGTCTGCATATCGTTAACGAAACCCACGAACTTGTCATACAGCTTGCCTCCTTCTTCGGCTATTTTCAAAGCATTTTTTGTCTGCTTGTCGCGCGTCCATAACTGAGCAATCAACCGCAATGTCGAGATCACATGCGCCGGACTGATTATCACCACCCTCTTCTCATACGCCTCCATCCAAAGGTTTTTGTCCAATGTCATCGCCGCCATGTAGGCATGTTCATTGGGAATGAACATCAACACATAATCAATCCTGTCGTCATTGCCCACCCCAACAAAGTCTTGATACCTTTTAGTTTCCAACTCCTTCAAGTGGCTGCGCACAGACAACAGATGCGCCTTTCCGAAACGCTGTCGGTCGTCCTCGTTGTCGGCATTGATATAATTAACGTATGCCGTCAACGACACCTTTGAATCTATCACAATGCATTTCTTGTCAGGCAATGCCACCACAACGTCAGGGCGCAGTCTGCCGTTATCGTCGTTCTTTATCTGCGTTCCATCGTCGTTTTTAGTGCGCTGCACAAAATAATTCTCACCTTCCACAAGCCCTGATTTGACAAGAATGGTCTCAAGAACCATTTCACCCCAATCTCCCTGCACCTTCGTGTTGCCCGACAGAGCCTCCGTCAAATCGCGCGCCTCCTTGCCTATCGACATATTCAGCTCCATCAGCCTTTTCATCTGCTCACCAAGCAGCGTGCGCTCCTTCGAGGAGTTCATATACGTGTCGTCAACCCTGCGTTTGAAATCTTTGATGTCCTCCTTCAGCGGATTCAGAATCTCGCTCAAACGGGTTTCATTCGCCTCCTTGAATTTTTCCGACTGCGAGGAAAAGATATCTGCGGCAAGCGACTTGAATTGAGCCTTCGTCTCTTCTCTGACCGAATTGTTGAATGCCTCTACATTGCCAATTTTTTCTTTCAATCGCGCATTTTCAATCCTCGCCTCCTCCAACTCATTACGCAGCGCCTTGGCCGCTTTGTCCTTAATTGCCACAAGCGCCACAAGCACAATGCACACAACCGCTGTCACACATAAAAATACCAGTTCCATCTTTCTGTTTTATTTTGACTTTACACTCAATATCCGACCATAATTTTGCAGGTTGGCGAATATTGACTAACTTAGATGCAAAATTAAGACACAAATGACAAAATTCAAAATAGGCGACGAGTGGTGGACCACTCCGACAGAAAGTGAAAACGGCAACCGCATAATCGTTACCGGACGCCGTGGTGTGGAAAATGCCATTGCATCAGGCAAATTCAACGACCGTATAGAAATAACGTGGAAATATGATTCCGATAAAAACGGGATGCCCGACTTTAAGACGTCGTCGCTGATGGAGGCTGTCACCGATGCGCTGAACGCCGCCTTCAAAAAAGACCAAGCCGCCATTCTGACAGGCATCTATACCGGTGACGGCGAGCGCAACTGGATTTTCTACACACGGAATCTGAAGAAATTCCAATACATCCTCAACGATGCGCTCAATGACATGGAAGTGCTGCCACTGACATTCTATGCCGAGAACGACCCCGAGTGGGAAGAATATCAGGAAATGAAGGCCAAGACCGAGATTTTGGAAGAAGAATAGTGTTAACATCTCCGATTTAAATATTCAAGCATATATATTATAAATAGTTTACACTTCGACTTCGCCACGCCCAGCTTTGATTAATTAAACTTAAATATTCCGCGCACAAAGAACAAATATGCGGATTTAGATGTAATTTAGGCGCGAAGAAAGTTAAAATTAACTATTCAACATATTAATAACGCGAATATTTAACACTTATCATTATGGGAAGATTTAATAAAGTGAATTCAGCGATAGCATTGATGTCGGCATTGATTATGGCAACACCGTCAGCGATGTCGGCTGAAATTGCAACAACGGAGAGCAGTGCTCCACGCACCACAACATCCGCACCAATCGATTTCACAAAAGCTGCCGAAGCGACAATCAACCGCGTTGTCAGCATCAAAAGTTTCGCCACTCCCCGCCAGAGCCGCATGTCGGAATTCAACGACCCATTCTTTGAGTTCTTCTTCGGACCAAACTTCGGCGGACGCCAGCAACAACAACCACAGAAGAAATCAGAGCCACAGCCATTGGGCTTGGGCTCCGGTGTGATCATCAGCGCTGACGGATATATCGTGACCAACAACCACGTGGTTGAAGGCGCAGAGAAACTTGAAGTGACGATGAACGACAACAAGACATACAATGCCACAATCATAGGCACCGATGCCAACACCGACCTCGCCCTGCTTAAAATAGACGCATCCGACTTGAATTTCATCACCTTCGGGGATTCCGACAAGCTGAAAGTCGGAGAATGGGTTCTTGCCGTAGGTAATCCTTTTGGATTTACATCAACCGTAACCGCCGGCATTGTAAGTGCAAAAGCACGCAACATCTCAACTGTCACCCACAGCCGTCAATTCGGCATAGAATCATTTATACAAACAGACGCCGTTGTCAACCAAGGCAACAGTGGCGGAGCTTTGGTAAACACCAAAGGCGAGCTGATGGGCATCAATACATTGATTTATTCCCGCACCGGCGACTACAGCGGATACGCTTTCGCCATTCCTTCATCAATCGTGAAGAAGGTGATTTCCGACCTCAAGCAATACGGCACCGTGCAACGCGCAATGCTCGGAATCACGTTCACCCAACTGACTCCCCAGCTTTGCGAAGAGAAAGACATCAAACTGACAGAGGGCATATATGTGACTGAGGTGCAAGACCAAAGCGCAGCAAAAGAGGCAGGCTTGGAGAAAGAGGACATAATCACAGAAATCGGCAGCACAAAAGTGCGCAACACTGCCGAACTGCAAGAGGCAATCAGCCAATACTCTCCTGGCGACAAAGCCGTCATCAAATTCTACCGCAAAGGCAAACCACGCACCGCGACTGTAACATTCCGCAACTCGCAAGGCAGCACAAAAATCACAAAAGAGACTGACTTTGCAGCGTTGGGATGCACATTCTCAAAACTCCCTCAGAAAACGAAAGACGCGCTCGGCATCAGCTATGGAGTTGTTGTGGGCGGCGTGTCAAAAGGCAAGTTTAAAGACGCAGGCATCGCCAATGGCTTCATTGTCCAAGAGATAAACGAGCAGAAAGTGAATTCGCAGAGCGACGTTGAAAGCATCTACAATGCAATCATGCGCGACTCAAGCGCCGACAAAGTAATGTATATCAAGGGTCTTCTCCCTACTGGCCGACGCACATACCTCGCCATTCCTTTGCTTGACGAAGACAATTAACCACAACCACAACTGAAATAAAGAACGGAGTCGAACTCGTAGGAGTCGGCTCCGTTCTTTTATTCTTTCAAATTTATCGCTTCATCACCTTGACTGTCTGTCCGGCAACCGACACAAGATAGATTCCGTTTGAATAAGACGACAAGTCGACAGAACCACGTCCCTCCGGCATCAATTCACTGTAAAGACATCTGCCTTTCAAGTCAAACACCTGCGCCAACGCTTCCTCGTAAAGAGTGAACGACACAAGGCCCGATTGGTCGACATACAACCTTAGCCCGCTGTTGTCCAGACTTTCGACGCCACCATAACGCGCCAAAAATTCTGCCAGCACCTTCTCGTCAATCACAATCGACTCATCAACCGACTCCGCATCGCCAGTTCCCACCGAGTGGGTGTTGACAACCCTTACAACTTCTGTGCTGTTTTCACCCAAGATTCCATTCGTCTGGTTGACTCCGGTATAGATTCTGACGAAATCCACGCCGGGCAATTTCACCGCATTGCCATTGGCGTCTACAGCCCAATCAATGTCGATCATCGCGCCCTCATTGCGCACCAGTCCTTCTTTATCAGAGAAATTAGGATAGTTGTCGGCATAGCCATAGTCAAAAGCTTTAAGCACAATGTACGGATCGTCAGCCGTGCCCTCGTTCACACTATTGTCAGGCAAACGACACCCCTGGAACGTAAGTTTCGACCTGCCACTGAGCCACTGCGGCCAATATGGCTGTGTGTGGAACGGTATTCTGTTTACAAATCCGCTGTTTCCCTGATTGTCCATCCACATAATATCGTCATTGTCAGAAGCCGGACGAATATATGAGACCTCATAATTGTGGATTGATTTCGAATATTCACTTCCGGCAATCTCAAACCACTCATTTCCATCCGGAATCCCGTTGTGGTTGATGTCGTATGCCACCATCACGACTCCCGGCTCACTGTTGCCTCCTTTTGTCGACGACTGCGAAGACTGAAACGCATTGCCTTCGATGTAGATGTCGCGTTTTCCCGGCACATTGACGATAGTCCGTTCAAAGCCCACCGTAACATATCCGCCCCATGCTCCAAGAGATATATAATAGCCCTCTTCGGTCATATATTGCAACGCCTTGGCAGCAATAGCCTCAGAGTCGTCGCCGTCTTCCCATTCAGGCAGCACGTTTACAAACTGTCCCGGAGCGGGCACATAATCTATAACTCTATTATGAACCGGACTGACAGCAAAAACCGTCAATGGACACAGCGCTGCGAGCGCAATCATTTGTTTTCTCATATCTTTATTGTTTTATTTTTCCTTTAAAAGCGAAATGTGCGGGAATCTGACCAGCAGTCTGTTTCCACTTCAACACACCATCTTTACTGAAACAGTAGACCGTGCCCGACACCACATAAGACTTGGCGTCGGTCACATATATATCTTTAGTAACAGGATTCACAGCGATGCCGTATGGATGTTTTATGGACGCATCCGTACCATCCTTGATGAAATTTCTGTCGAGCACTTCCATCGTAGCCATGTCTATCTTGGCATACGTCACCCGATTCTCCCCCGTAACATAGCTCCATTCCGTGCTTATAACATATGCCACATTATCGTCAACCCACACGTTGGAAACCGGAATCTTCAAATCCTTCACAATAGTCTTGCTCCGTGGATCGACCACAAAAAAGTCAGAGTTTAAATCGCCATAATAATTTCCGCGCGAGCTCACCCACAAGCGCCCCTTGCTGTCGTGCACAAGACGATGGAAGTTGGCCGTGCCATCGAGCACAATCACGTCACACAACTGAAACGTCGGCAAGTCGATAACAGATATGGTGTTGTCATAATTCGGCTTCCTGTAGCCTCCCGAATTCGCCACATACAGGCGGTCGCCCACCACGGTCATCTCTTCAGGCTGATAGCCCACCTCCACACTGCCGACAATCTGCATCGACAGCGTGTCGACCTTAAAGACAGCACCTTTCGGCGCATTGATATCCTCTTGCACAGGAGCGACATAACTGCTCACATACACATATCCCTTGTCGCCGACGGCATAACGGCAGTTGGGGACGTCTATCTTTGCACACCTGACAGCCGTCGAAGCGTCCATCACCTCCACCTTATGCGAGCAGTTGATCACCGCATACAGCTTGCTTCCATATATCAACAAGTCATTTCCCACATCGCCCAATTCTTTAACCACCGACGGGTTTCTCTCAGAATATATATTTTTGTAATACGTTCCCTCTCCGTAGTCAAAATAATCGAGAGTAGACTTGTTGCTGCCCATATTGCCCTCATTGAGCAAGTAAAACCCCTCAACGTCGGTATACTCCGGCTCTGCGACATGAATCTTCTCCATATCGACAAGCACCTCATCCGTGCGGCAGGCGGCAAACAGCACCGCCACAATCGACAACGACAATATGTAAAATCTCCAATTCATAACAATCACATTGAAAAACGCGCCGACAATTTAAAGTTGCGGCCAGGCATTGGGTAATTGTGGATTACCTCATACGCCTGATTGAAAATGTTATTTAACTCACCCGTCAGTTTCAAACGCGTTTTGCCAAAGACAAACTCACGCGCCAGCGACATGTCGTGGGTATACCACGGTTGCTCATAATTGTAGCGGGAGTTTTCCTGCTCGTTGTAGCGTTCTCCCGTATAGATAAAGCTATAGTTCAGCTGCCATCCATTCCAATCGAGGCGACACGCCACCGAGCCACTGTGGCGCGGCGTGTATGGAATCTGGTCGCCATAGAACGAATCCTCCTTGTCGGTGCAGTCATAGGCTTTCTGAAACGTATATTGCAGATTGAGTCCGACCGCAACCTTACGCACAGCCGCGTCAAGCACCAACGCCGACTCCACACCGCCAATTCTCACCTTTCCAAGATTCAGCATAGTCCAGCGGAACTGCTGCCCTGTCGGGTAGGCTATGATTTTGTCAGTAACCGTATTATAGTAGCCGTCAGCCCTGAATTTAAGACTCTTGAGAAATCCACCGCCAAACTGCAATCCGTAAGCCACACCCAAATCATATTGCCATGTGCGCTCCGGCTTCAAGTTGGCATTGCCTATTTCGGTGTAGTATAAGTCGTTGAACGTAGGCATCCTGAAAATGCGCTTGAAAAATCCCGTTATCACAAAATCGGATTCAGACATTGGCGTATAACTGAAAAAAACAGCCGGCGACAACTCCCTCTTATCGGGCGATGCCGTATACAGTTTGCGCGAACGCGTCGACTCCTGAATGAATGTGCCCAGCAGGCTCGCCTGCACGCTGACCTTCTCGAAATCAACCGATGACGCCACCGAGGCCAGCTCCGTCCAACGTTTAGGATATGCAAAATCCTGCAAATCAGCGTTCATTTTATTCATCTGAACATCCACCGCCACCGACATCCGCCACCAGTCAGTAAGCGTGAACAAGTTAGCCAACGAAAGATATGCCTCTTGCTGATAATAATGATTGTTTATGTAAAGCTCCTTCGGGTCGTCACGCAAGAAATTAGAATAATCCCACGCAAATTTTCCCGTCACCTTCAAGGAGTAGAACGGAGCTATACGCGCCTGCAATGCGCCCTGCCCGAATGCCGACTTGTCGACCTGCCGCTCTCCGTGCCGGAACACATTGTTGACAATCGCCCCGGGAATGCCGCGGTCGGACGTGTAAAAATACCCGTTGACATTCCATTTTCCATTTGGCAGAAATCCATAAAGGCCCAACTCCGTACGCAGCGACTCCACATCGCCGTTGCGACGCACAGCGGTAGTGTCGTAAGCCACCGACCCGTCAAGATTCATTCTCTTATAGCGGAATTTGTAACGTCCGTTGGCATTCGTATACTCCGCACTTGCCGACAGAAATGTGCTGCCGCCAAGCTTTTGTTCCCAAAGAAGCGAAGGGTTTGCCAACCCGAAACTGCCGGTGCGCATCTGCGCAACCACATTGTAGCGTTTTCCGCCGGTAAATCGCGGGCGTCTGGTTGTGACATATATGGCACTTGATGCACTGAAGTCCTTCGCCGTCTGAAAGATGTCGCTTTTCTGCCCGTTGTAAAGAGAAATCGACTCCACATTGTCGAGCGAATAACGACCCAAGTCGACCTGACCGTTCTGAGCGTTGCCAAGTTGAACGCCATTGTAGAACACGCCCACATGGTTTGTGCCCATGCTGCGGATGTTTACGGTCTTTATACCACCTATTCCTCCGTAATCCTTCACCTGGACTCCAGTGAAATAGCGCAGTGCGTCAGCTACCGACTGACTGTTGAGGCGCTGCAGCACAGAGTCTGTCAGCACCTGCGGCTTGACAATTGTGCGCTCACGCACCGCGACAACACTCACCGCATGCATTTCCACATGCAATGTGTCTCTTTCTATTTTTTCAGCCAGCACACCACCAAAGCAGCAGGACAAAGCCAGCAATGTAAACAATATTCTTCTCATTTTCCAAATCTTTTCAACCCGAAACTTCCACAATCAAGCAGAAGAAACTCGCAGGTTATTAAAAGCCATCGTTCCTGTCACCGTATTCCGACTTCCCCTCTGGCTTATGCGTTCAAACCTTCCCAGAATCACCATTCCAGTGGCAAGAAACCCAGTTTATCAAATTGGGGTTACGGCAGCGAGCACTGTCCGGGACTTTCACCCGATTCCAAGGCATAAATATAATCATGCCATCTGCCAGGAACAAGACAAAGATAACTATTTTTTTCCGATTAAGCATTATTAACCTATATCACCGCTTTTGACAACTTGTTTTCACACTATTGGGATTAAGTTAATTTAAAAAAATCCATACATTTGCACTATTAGAAACCGAAAAGGACAAACTATGAGCAGCATGTATGAAGTCTTAATGGATTTACCTTTATTTCAAGGTGTTAGCCATACGAAAATTTCAGAATTGATTGAGAAGATACGATTCAACTTCTTGAAATATCTGAATAACGAGAAATTCATATCCGCAAACGACAGTTGCCAGCAACTACGATTTCTCATATCCGGAAAAGCCAGGATTGAGATATTCAACATGAACCGTCGCATCCGTGTGCTCGAGACCATATCCGGACCAAACGTTATTGGTGCGGAGTACTTATTCGGCAAAACCACAGCCTATCCATACAATGTATATGCAGAGCCGGAAGCCGGAATCCTCCAGATTGAAAAGTCCGACTATTTGAAGATAATAAAGTCAGACTCCGTTTTCCTGTTCAACATGCTCAACTATCTGTCGCGCAACTCGCAGACACCTATGGAAGCCGTTTTGTCGCTGACGTCGGGAAGCATCGCCGAACGTCTGGCATTCTGGATTACGTCGCTCACATACCGCAACGCCACCGACATCGTAATCCACAGCAAGCACAAGGACATGTACACAATGCTCGGCATACAGCGCAGTTCGTTTATAAACACGCTCAGCGAACTCAAGGAAAAAGGCTACCTCGACTTTGACAACTCAGAGATACGCATCACCGACCGCGACAAAATGTTTGAACTGATGAACTCCAACAAATAAACAAGGCGGCTTCTCTCGAAGCCGCCTTTGTATTTTTCAGATATTCTGTTGGTTATAAAGACATAGTATCGTATAAAAACTTACACCTATTTTCAATTCCAATCAATAAAGTTTCTAAATCTTCTTTGTGTGCAAAGAAAGCAACATTATCGCAACAAAATATAACAGCCTTGTAACATTTCCGCAAAAAGATGTCTGCGGCAAGTTCAATTATGCCGCCACACACTATTATATCCAATAATTTTGTTACTTTATTATAAAGGTATCTTAGTCTTAAAAATATAATAAGTATCTCATTGTATTTTAGATAAATACACTGCGGTATTTTTACTGAAAAATCTTGCCGTGCAACATTTGCGCACCAAAAATGCAAAAAGTGCCTCCGAAATCACTTCGGAAGCACCCCTTTTCAAACTCCTCGCACGACGCGAGAAATGAAGATTATAATTATTAAACTGCACAAAGATACATTGAAAAACCGAGAAAACCAAAGCGAAGATGGCTTATAAGCACAGAATGGATGCACCTTTGCTAAAAAGTGTTAACGTTGTGCATTTTGTTGGGCAAAGTGTTGTATATATACTACATTGTGTATTATCTTTGCGTCAGAAATCAAACAAAATACTAACTTAAAAACAAAAAAACTATGGCAACAATTACAGATGTGTGCTACCTTACGCAGACACCGAGATATGGATATGTCACAATAGACGACATAGAGTGGGTTGATGATGTAGACGAGAAGGATTTGGAAAAATACGAATATACGCTCGTTGAAATGGACAAGGCTGCCTATGCTGACTTCGCCGACCCCAGATACAACCCTAAGTGGGAGGATGACTACGGATGGAGCGATGATGATGTATACCGCCTGATAGTAATTGATGACGAGGACACCTACCACAAGGTGTGCAAGCGCAAGGCGGAGGCAGAGGCACGGATGCGCCTATGCAAGGCACTAAAGCAAGCAAGGACAGGCAAGGAGATGTCGCAGATGGAACTCAGTGAGAAGAGCGGTGTTGCACGCTCCAACATAGCACGGATTGAAAGTGGCAACCTTAACGCAAGTCTTAATACGATACTAAGCCTATGCGAGGCTCTTGACTGCTCGTTGGTCTTGATCCCAAGATAGCAAGACCGCCACACCACACACCGAAAGGGGTTGCACAGAGTGCATCCTCTTTTTTTTGTCGAACATCGCTCTACAACGGATTGTCGCAAACTTGTTTCGGATTCTTGATGTCGTTCGCTTCTATGCCGAAACAACGGACAAAGCGTTCAATGTCCGCCGCACGCTCTCGGCGCGGCACAATCCGATATAAGTCGATAGCGTGACGGCTATTCTTTTTCCGCGTCTTGATGATGTCGTTCTTCATAATGTTTCCCTTTCTTCTTTCTGCAACAATCGCACAGGAGCGGAGCGGCGTCATTGTGTATCAACTGAGCAAGACCGCCAGCGAGATAGCACGCTTCTTCGCTCGACAAGTCCACATTGGAGCCTTCGCAGATGTGCGCTACAAGGTGGTGTAGTTCGTGGACGAGCGAATTTGCACACTCCGCCGCGGACGAAGCAGCGCCGACAACCATCACTGACCTCCGTAAAGCGATATTGCTGTACGTCAGACCTCGGTTTAAGCGGCTATGACGCAAGTTCTCTTCCGCCTTGATAAAATACTCATCGTCGCAGTCTACCGCACGCAGACAGGCGAGAACCGCATCTGCGTCAAAAGAATGGACGGCAAGAAACACCTCCGCCGTCCACCCATAACCCACTATGTCAAGCGTAAGCCGTATCACAATACATCCTCCCACGGAATGCCCACTCCGTTGCGAGCGCAGTCGGCATAGAAGCGGTTGAAAATAAAGCCGTCGGCTTGGTCTTCATCGCCCAAAACATCACTCACATACTTCGCTACCGCGGTGTTGTCCGCAAGACATCCGCCGAGGAAGTCAGCCTTAGCCATATTCGCCACATACACATAGTCGTGGTCTGTGCAGTCAATCTGCACCGATGCGGATTTCAACAACTCGTCGACATCTTCCTTTCTCCACGGATCAATGCGCTTTCCGTCCTTACGCATAAGCGATACGGCGAACTCGCACATACGGCGGTTGAAATGCCACCCGTTGTGTCTGAGGTATTCGGATATTCCGTGCGGCTTCGTGTCGTACAAGTCAAGAGGCTCACGATGTTTCATAGCACTCTTTAATATCTGCGACGATAGCCGCGTTCTCCGTAGCGGTCGCGGTCATCATCATCGTTCCACTTCTCGCGGTAGTCGCCCATGGAGCGGTAGTCGTCGTAGTGACGTTCGCCCATCCGTCCGCTTCCGCGGTGCAAATCATCTATGCACTGCATAACCTTTCCACCATAGCGGAGCATCTTCTCCGCGTTCTCGGCAAGCGTTCCCAGCTTGTCTTCAGTGATTTCAATCATATATCCCATAGTCGTTTCAGTTTTTGGTTTTCGCGACAGACGTGTTCAGTGCCTTGGACAGCATCGAACGTATGTCCGACAATGTTCCCTCCATTCCTGTGACCTTCTCCTCGAGCAAGCCGATTTTCTGCTCTTGCTCGCGCTCCTTGGCGAATTGAGGGTTGAGAGTCTGCAACATAGTGTCGCACGCTCCGATAACTCGCTTGTGGTAGTCCACACTCTCGACAACGCTGCGCGACGTTCTGAGCATCGCTTCCACCTCCGATGTCATTGCTTCCTTGTTGTCTGCAACGACAACACTTCCTTGGTTGGCTATGGCGAGCGAAGCGGGAAGCTGCTTGAAGTCAACCGCCGTTCCGTCGTCGGTCTTCACCGAGATGTCGACCACTTGCTCCACGTTCTGCGAGAATGCCGAATATGGATTTGTCGGTTGTGCGTACCTCGGTGTCGGATTGCTTACCGACACCACTTGCCCGACTTTCAATGTCGGGGTTTCCCCTTTCTCGAGGATGTATATCAATGCGTTCTGTCTTAATCCACTGAACATATCTGTTGCTTTTTTTGTGTTAAACAATTCCCGACATCAATTGCAAGGTGTCGGTTTGGCGGTCGAACCACAGCTGCACCACTCCAGTTCCTGGAATGTCGGCGGCAGTCAGTGCGTCGCCGTTGAATTTAGTGACGGCTTTCGTCACTCCGTTTGTCTCGAAGAGGACGGGCAGTGTGCCTGTCGTGCCTGTCGGAACGGCTTGCACCAAGTCGACGAACAGAGTGCCGCGATACCACGCGTTGACGAATGCGTGGTTGGCGAACGAGAATACCACGCTGTCGGTGTTCACTTTCACCCCTGTTGTCGCTATGGCGGCAGAGCCGCGCCTATTGACGAATGTAAATGCTCGGAAAGTCATAGCGCCCTCCTTCCTATGTCCAAAAGGTAGTGCCGTTCGGTCCGTACAACAAGCCCATCTGCGCTGCCACGCAAGACGGAACACCCACTACAGGGCTGTATGGAATGGTCGCCGTTTCGGGCAATTTGCATTTGATTCCAGCCACTTCGCTTTGCAGTCCAGCAAGAGCGGCATTGAGTGGAGCGATTGCACTGCCGACAATCTGCGAGGTCATTGCCGATGACTTGAACGTTCCGTTCTCCTCGCGGAGAATGTCAATCTTGTTCTGCATCTCGCGCATTTCCGCTGCCGCTTGTCCAGCGACAATCTTGTCTGTCGCCTCCTTGATGGATTTCTCAATGTCGCACGTCTGACGCTGTGTTTCGTATGCTACCGAAGAGAAGCCACGCTCCTGTCCCACAGCAACGTTGTTGATTGCGCCTTGCAGTGTGTTCGTCTGCTGACACGTTGCGAGACGGTTCTCGCAGCAGCAGCTGGCTATCTGCTGGGCAATCTGCATATTTCCTTGCTGAAGCGCGTTGATTACCTGCATCCCCGACATTCCGACTTGGTTGCCTACACTCTGCACCTGTGATGTCAAAGCGGCGATTGCGCTCTGAATCTGACCCTCGGTGCAATTGAGCTGCGTTGCAAGGTTGCTCAATGCGTTGCGGTTTCCGCCGATAGCGTCCATCAGAAGACTGCGCCCGTAGTCGTTGTTGATTTCGTTGGCTATGCCTCCGCCGTTGTTGCGACCGAAACCCCAGCCGTTGCCTCCCCATCCCATAAGGAAGAACAGGAAGATTACCCACATAAACCAACCTCCCTCGCCGCCGAATCCGCCGTTGTTGCGGTTCATGGCGAGAAGCAAGTTCGGATCAAGACCGCTCTTCTGCATCAGCGGAGCAAGAAGCGACATCATTCCATTGTTGCCGTTCTCGCCGAAAACATAAGTTTTTGATTCCATAAATATTGATTTTAAGACGCTGGCAATATTGCCAGTGATGCAAATATCGCACGGAATCACTCGGTGTCAAAGAAGATGCTTGCTATGTGCTTGCGTAATGCTTGCAAGTTGTTTGCGTAGACTTTGTTTGTTTTTTTTCTGTTGTCCACAGTCAGCAGATGGCGCACATTGGATGGCGTCATTCCGAACAGCTCGGCTATTCTGCGAGGGTATAGTCCGATGTCGTAAAGCGTCTGAATAACGAGCATTCTTGCGTCCACAACGTCAGCGTCACGGCTCTCCGACAATATCCTGTCGCTCGGAATGTCGGATGCTTCGGAGGCGAATTTCACCGCCTCGGCAAAGATTTCGATTGTTTTCATTTGATTTTCCCTATTTAATTTCGTACCTTTGCTGAACCACAACATCCGCTTTATCTTTAGACAAGACACAAAACGTCCGTGCGATTCAGGCATAATTGGCTCCCGACTCCGCACGGATCGTGTGTAGATAAATAGGATGTTGTGGTGATATTTTATTTAGTCGGGAGCTTTTTCATTTCTTCATCTTCTTTACCGCCAACCAAATCACCACTGCCGACACAACGGCGATGAACGCACCGATGGCTATGCCACCGATGTCCTGCTTCGTCTTCTCCCAACGTGACAGCTTCCGCTCCACTGGGTAAGGCACGGCAACGCTGTCCGTCCTGCTCCGATAGGCGCTGTCCGTTCTGCTCCGATAGACGGTGTCGTGCTGCGTAACGTACCGCTCGCGCCACCGCCAAGAGGTCACCTTGATTGTGTCACCGCCGCGCTCCACGACCACCGAGTCGCGCACATACACTGAGTCAGTGCGTATCTTGTTCACTGAGTCAGTGCGTATCTTGTTCACGTAGCACGTATCGGTGCGAACCGTCTCAACGGGTACATACTGCACCGACTTGCATCCGATGCACATCACCGCAAGCACGGCAATCAGCACCCAGCCTATCACCACGCAGACATATCTGCATTTCTCGTCATCTCTCATTCTCAAAAACGTTTATGACAAAAGGAGCGGCGACTCCGACATTCGGAATCACCGCCCCAGCGTTTTTAAGCACATCTCCATTACGGAGTGTATCGTCAACGAGTTGCCCAAAACTCTGGTTTCAATATTTTGGGCGTTGTTTTTTCTTGGAATATCGTTCTGAGTATGTCTACGGGCAAAGCCAACATCTTTGCCTGCTCCGTATAGTCAAGATTGAAATCGTCCTGCAACATATTTTCTGCATCTGCCAAATATATCGGGCGGTCAAGTTCTACCTGTATTGGCTCGTTTGTGCGCCACCTTCTACGGCTCATTTCTGTCATAAGCATTCTGTACCTGTCGCTGTCTATTTTACCGAGAGTTTTCGCGCGCATAATCAACGAGGACATTGATGTCAACCACATTTGTTTCAGCAACGGCAATGCCGATAGTCTCACGTTCAGAAGCGAGCTTCCTATTTCCCTCTCTGGCATAAGAAATTCCGCTGCAAATTGGTTGGCTTCCTTCTCCTTATCCCTTGCCTCAAGGACGACAAACATACTGTTGTGCATTATCAAGTGGCCAAGCTCGTGCGCAAGAGAAAAGCGAATGCGGTCATTCGGCATATTCTTGTTGACCACAATGATATGATTCCCTTTGTCGGAGACAAGCGACACCCCGTCAAAATCCTCATACTCGCAATCCCAGAAATACACGAACACACCATTGCGCTCAAGAAGATTACAGATATTGCGGATAGCACCACTCCCAATTCGGCACGTTCTACGTGTCTGCCTTGCGACTTCCTCAGGACTTATTCCGTCCTCCGCATTGAGATAATGAAAATTGAAAGGTGGTGCGTCAAACTCATCAAGGATATTGTCGAACACATAAGTCGCAACAGCCACAAATTTGTCTATCTTTGCCTTGTCCTTTGCTCCAATCCGACTTTTCTTGCGATAATGCTTGCTCTCTGGATTATTTTCAATTTCTATTCCGAGGAACTCGAAAGGGAATTCAAGCACATCCATAACTCTTCGCAAAACCGTTTCCGACAATGAGCCGCCTAATTGTTCAAACCTTGAAAGATTGGATTGCGACAATCCCGCGACACGTTTTGCAAGCTCCGTCTGCGATAGTCCTCTGTACTCCCTTGCAAATATCAGCTGCCTGCGCCTCTTTGCGTTTGCCAGTTGTTGATTTTCCATAACTAAATACGTTTGATGAATAAAACGGCACACCACCCGTTTTTATCATTCTGCTTTTTTCTCTCTCTGCTTTCTTTTCGGCTTTACTTCGATACGTTCTACGCTGTCCATATTCGGCAGAGTAGCGGCGAAATCGGACGGAACAATTTCCCAAATCGGTTCTTCGTCAAAATAGACGATTCTCGGATTTGTCAAATTGCCGTATCTGTCTTTTGTATAGCCAAAAATCAATAAAGGTTCTCGCTTTGCGCTTTCGTCACCATCAAACAACTCGCATTGACCTTGCGACAATATCGTGTTGCTCAGTCGTGTGCTTATGTACGACGGACGACCTAATTTGCTTAGCTTCTTGATTATAAGCTGGCATTTATTGTTATTGCCCACATAGCGGAAAATGATTCTGCGATATTTGCCAACAATCGTATTCTCTGGGAATGTGTCAATAAAGCTGTCTGTTATTTTTGCGTGCAACAATTGCGAGTCCAACCGCACCCGTGCAAGCGGGCTTGTCTGTTGTATCTCCACATTGTATTTCTCCAGCGCCACATCAAAGGCACTGAATATCTGCACTGCATACTGTCTAAGCAGTTCTACGGCATCTTCTTTCGAGAATGCTTGCCGTTTCGATGAATTTAAATTATCTTGCATACAATTAAAATTTTATTTGGCGGTGCGCCGAATTTCTAAAAGTCTCATATTTAGCCGATATGGGACTTTTTCTATGCAAAGATATATAATTTCATCGAAATATTGTATATAATTTCAAGAAAATTTTGTAGTTTTTTTTCGGTGATTCCGTATGTCAAAGAGCGCGTTCCGTTGTCTGGTTAATAAATCATTTCTTCCATAGTCGTTTCACTTGTCTTCTGTTCTTGCCGTCAGCACGATAAGACACGTGTACCCACTGACCGCCGTTTTCCCACAGCAGTTGGTCGAAGTCAAGGTTCTCCTCAATCAGTTTGAAGATACGCGCGTTCTCCTCGCGGCTTCGCTGATTGATGTCGGCTGCCTGTCCTGTCTTGTGCTGTGAGCCAGCGACACCTCCCACCGCCTTGTTCAGCCGTGGACAGCGGTAGCCACTGGAGATGTATATCGGCTTGCCGTACATCTCCCTTAACGGGTCAAGCACGTTGTCTACAAGTGCCGTCAAGTTCTTCACCGCATCGTCAGTCGGTGTGTTGTCTATCTTCATCCGTGATGCGGTGTCGCTCCGTGTCAGTTCGTTAAGTGTGAAATATTTCATTTCTTCCGTTTTTTAGTTATTGTAATCGTTCCCTTTAGTGCTTCTCCAAGTTCTTTGCGCTTGTAGCCTACAAGACCGAGAATAATTTTAAAGACGTTGATTTTGACTCCCTTGATTTCGCCCCAGTTGCTGATGATGCTGTCGAGTTCGCACAAACACGCTATCGACATAAGCACCACGGCGATTACGATAGCGGAGCATCCGAGCGGTTCTCCGAGTGCCTTGCCTACCACAGCGCCGAGAATCACGATACAAAGGTAGTCGGCTATCTTCATCATTGTCCGCCTCAGCGCGCGGCTCGCTCGGATGTCAACGTTGTTGGAGATAGACTTGTGGACACCGAGCCACAGGTCTACAATAATCAGCACCCCAGCGAGGAGCATAAGCCACCGCATGTCCCAAAGCAGTGTGCTGATTTCTCCGATGAACACTCCCATACTTGCAGTCCCGATACGAAGACTGTTGTTAACTGCCGTTCCTGTCATTTTTTTCTTCCTTCATTTTGTGGTTTTAAATATTGTTTTCTATCTTTGTTGTGTAATGGTCAATTTTGGGCTTCCGCCCTTGTGAACCATAATGGTCAATTTTGGGCTTCCGCCCTTGTGAACCATAATAGGCGGTACGGGCTTCGCCCTTGCTGCCTTTTTTTATTGCCCAAATCCCACAACATCGTCAGTTGTTTCCGAAAGATAGTCCGTCACTTCTTCCACTTGCGGCAATGGCGGCAAATCGCCGTTCGGATGTTCTCTGAGCCATTCTTTGGCTTCTGCCTTGCACTGCTCACAGTAGGCGAAATAAGCGTCATATTCCGCTTTCTTCACGTCTTTCTGTCGCAGTATGCCGAGTTCCTCGCTGAGCGAGTAGCGACCGCGGATAAGGCTGTCTACCTTGTCTTCATACGCTTTGGTGTTTGTGGTTTGTGGCACTTCATCCACTTCCTCGCACTGCTCTACTGACAGCCCAATAGCAAGTCCCCGTTTGAAATAAACGTCTGTGTTCTTGATATGCACGTACTTCTCTTCCGTGCTGAAAATCTCGTTGTTCTGTTTTGTTATCATATTCTATGCTTTTTTATGCTGATACTAATGTTACAATTCCTCTTTTTGCCTCCAACGCCGCCACTATGTCCGCATCGTCTTTCAGACGGGCATAGGCGGTGGGGTGGAGTGTGATTGCTATGCTGCCTGCTGCCGCTCCACTCGGTGGGTTGGCGTTAGTTATCATATACTGCACCGATTCCTTGCTGAGGTTGGGCGACCAGCTAAACTTAATGCTGGTTCCTAATTTATAGATTCGCACTTCTTCCAATTTGGCACATTCGCCAAAAGTCAAACCCCAATCTTTTATTGTGTAATACTGCTCTATTCGTCCATAGATTATCCGCAAATTTTTGCACAGATAAAATGCGTTTTGCCCCTCAAGTGCAACATAAGGCTCTAAAAAAATCGGTGGTTGTATCTGTTTATAGCCAAGATTAATTACCTCGATTTTGCTTGCATAAAACATACCATCATATATAGAGCCATTGTAAAAACCGGGAGAAGGAAAGTTTGTTCGTATTTGTGAATACGCAAGGGAAGCCTTCACTTGAGGTGTTCCAGCGTATCTGTAAATCTCCCTCATCTGTTCCTCAGTAATGTCCGTAAGCCCGTTCAGCTCGTAGAATCCCGTCTGCTCGTTGTACTTCGCACCCGCAGATATGTAAAGGTCACGGAGTGTGCCGCTGTTATCCTCCTGCGGTAGGTAGCAGAGGCGAGTACCTCTTGCTCTTGATGCACTTGTTCGCAAAAGAGTCTGATGAGAGAACAAACCTGCACCGCTTTGCGAATCAGCTCTACCACCGACACAGAATATAAAGTAGGTCTCTCTTTCCGAGTTGTTAAAGTAATCTTTGAAAATTTGAGTAGACTTCGTGGAGAGTTTTGGAGAAGTCACACCGTCTTTAAATATAATATCACTTATATAAGTAGGCTTTTTTGGGGTTTCACCTTTATAATTTGCATCTCGATATAAATTGCTAAAATCAGAAGGGTTCTCTGATGCCCAAACACCAAAAAGATTGTTAGAAGCTACACCTATACAGATTTTATCTATGTGTCCGAACGGATTTTCAATACCGCGGTATCTTATCACATTAAACTTTAAGTTGTCAACTGAAGCAGACACCACTCCAGTGTTGTTGCCGAGGCTGTCTGTTGCTCCGCAGTTAAGAAAAGCAGTATTCTTGTTTACGGTCGTCCACTCGCCCCAAGTCTGTATTGTTGTCGCTCCGCTTCCCAATCCACCTTGATGATAGCCGTCGGCGGTCAATTCAGCGTTATAAGTCTTTTGTGAATCAAGCGTAGCGTATTCCACCACGAACAACCACGTCAGTTGGCAATGCACATCGTATACATACATATTCCACGCCAAATTGGGGAAGCGGTTGCGTGCAGAAGTTTGAAACTCTGATTGCGAAAGCGAGGTTCTTGGCTTGCCGAGCATTGTCTTTTCCGTACCGTCATACTGCTTATTTCTGTCTCCTCCACGATAATCCTCCGTAGTATTGACCACGCTCGCAAGCTTGTTCGTGCTTCGCTGCACAGTCGCCTCGTAAGCCGACACGTAACGCTTCTGATAATGCTTGAAACCTCCGATAGCCACAGGCGAGAGCAGCACTCTCCGCATATCGCCGTCAACCTCAAACTTCATCCACATCTCGGGTATTTCTACCATTACTTGCCCCTTGGAGCCGTCACGCGTGGCGGAAGTCCAGTCATCTTGCGGAAGATACTCGTTCACCGTTCCGTTGTCGGCAAGCAGACAGCCTCGCAACTGATGGCAAGGCAATGTGCGGTGTAGTTTGGGAATGCCGATACGCTTCACGTCTGAAGATGTCTGATTCACATTCCACTCCACACCATAGACAGGCAGTCCGCGATGCACCAAGTCCTCCACATCCGAGAGTCTTGTTTCGTGGTCATTAAGCGTGGTCGTGTGCTTGCCAATCGCAGTGGCATTCTTCTCCGCCTTCTGCGCAATCGCGTCCTGTTCGGTCTTGTTATTGACCACTGCCGTCTGCAACGCGCTGATGTCGTCCGCATTCTTGTTCAGCCGAGCGGATAGCGTTCCGTTAGCATCTGGTTTGTCCGCGGGAGTGCCTACGTTTTGAAGCCGCTCATCAATCTCCTTTCCTGTCAAATTAATCTGATATGCCATAATCAACTATGTTCTTTTGTTATTAATATTTCTCCGTTCGCGTCCTTTGGAATGCCGAGATGTTCATCGACAATCCTCCGCACATCGTTTTCTGTAATTCCGCCGAAAAACACCTGTGCGTCAAGTGCGGCGGTCTGCAACTCAAAGTCCGTCGGCTGCTTGATGTCCGCCTCCTCCGTCGTTTCCACGATAGCGAATTGAGCAAGGCGCATTGAGCGCACATCCTTGTCAGTCACCTCCACCGCATACGTCCCGTTGCCGAGCAAGTCGGCGGCGATGTCAACGACAAGCACGTTCGTATCCTGCACAGAGTGCGGAACACCGACGGAAGCGGATGCCTTGCGGACACACACGCGGCACTGTTCCGTCGGCGTGTATTTCTCGGTCTTGCTCACTCCGCCCTCTGTTGTTGTCAGTTCGAGCGGGATTAGCAGCCGAAATCTGTTTCCTCTTACTATTCTAATCATACTATTCACACTATATTAAGTTTTTCCAATTGTTTCCGCCGTCAGTTGTGGCGCGAATGCCCTTGCCCGACACCTCCAAGCGGTATTGCTGATAAACCATCACACAAGCTTCAGCGGTCTGCTGTATGTACGTTCCGCCAGCGGTAGCGGCGCGGAATCCGTCCGCTGCGATTTCCACCATATCTGTCGGATATGTCACCAAGATGTTGCCGTTCGGCTCGATGCGGAACGATGTCGAAGTGATAGCGTTCCCGTTGCCCCAGAACCACACATTGGCAGTGATGGAGTGGATGCCCTCGGAGAGTGACACCGAGAGCGAATCAAGGGTGAGCGTCCCCGAAACAGACAAGTCGGTAGCGGCGGTTTCCTTGTCAAGCGCACCGATAACCTTGCCGTCAAGCAGCAGTTCGAGCCGTACACGGATGCGCCCTCCTGGGTATGCCAACGCGTCGGAAACAAGTTCCGATACACCGAGTCCTATTGTCGGCAGTTTCGCCACCGCTCCGTTGGCGGTCTTGAACACATAGCCGCTCGCTTCGGGCAATGACACCTCTGCGTGGTAGTAGTCCCTGCTTTCGTCCACATCAATCTGTCCTGTGTACGGCTTCATTGCAACGTCGACCGACGAAGCCGAAGTGGTGAGATTGCCCACCGATATGCGCATTCTCGGCTTTTCGTTCGCGTCAAGCAGCAATATGGTGCCGTTGTCAATATCAACCGTGCCGAGACTTGTCTTCGCTTGCAGACGCTTTGCGACAATGCTGTCAGCATCAATCATCTCGGCGTTTATCTTGCCGTCGCTTCCGAAAATCCGCACACGTGTAGTTCCGTCATTGCCGACAAACTCCGTGGTGTCCGCTTGCAGTATGATTCGCTTGTTCCCGATGTCGATTCCCGTGCGTTCAAGCTTCAGTTCCTGAGCCTCGGAGTACGAAGTGTTGGGAACAAGACACACGCGGAAATCCGTCAGCGTCACCGTGGCGATGCTCTCGACAGTCAGCACAATATCGAGAGTGCTGACAAGCAGCCAAGAATCTTGCACCGTCAACACTTCGTCAGCAACCGATGTAGCCACAGCAGTCCCTTTCCCCGTCTGTATCGTCTTCGCCCATACAACCAACGACCCGCAACGCAATTGGATTGTGACAGGCTTCGCCGTCAGCAAGGCATTGACTACAGACTTGGCATCAAAAGACAGATATAGTTTCTGCCCAGCATACAAGCCGTCGGTAATGACGCTCCCCACGACCTTAGCCGCCGCCGACTGCACACTGCTTTTGATGAGTGTAGTCTTGTATGTCTGCGGCAGTGTTGCGTAATTGCGTTTCGGCTGACCGAGCGCATATACAGACATCTTGATTGCGTCTGAAGTCTGCTTTATCTCCGACGTGTAGCCGTTTGACGGCTTCCAATCATTGATGTTGTACAAATAGTTCAGCTTGCCTTGATAGGTAAACGTTTTCGCGTTTGAAACACAGCGGAGCAGTTCGTTCTTATACGTTCCATCCGTCGCATTCACCCACAGGTCGCCGACCTTGTACGGCTGGAACGAAGGCTTCTCTGTGTACACCTTCGCCTTGCCGTTGATGATGTCGACAATATTGTCACCACTACGGCTGACGAAATCGCCCGTAAACTTGTTCCCGTCTGGGGAGATAATCACAGGCGCATTGTCGTCCGAAAGCACGAAAGTCTTGATGCCTTGATACATCTTGATAGACGGGCTTCCCACTCCGTATGACGATACCACAACCGCATTCTGACGCGCCTTGTCGGACTTGTTTCCCAAACAAACAATCGTGTCGCCCTTCATCGGAACGTCAGAGCCTTCAAGGCAGTCGGTAATCGATAAATCTATATAGTCAGTGCCGACACCAACCACAGCGCGCCAATAGTAGCGTCCGAGAGTCGTTCCGTCGGCATTCTTCTTCGTGTTGAACTCGCGGCATAAAGCAAGGTCGCCCACCGCGAATTGATTGTATATCGTCCGCTCTCCGTCGGTAGTCTTGAAGTAGCAGCGGTAGACGTTCGTGTCCGTGGCTTTCGCCGTCAACTGCTCTCCGTCTTTGTCGAGCAAGTCCGCTCCGTCACTGCTGCGCAATCCTATCTGCGCTGGCACAGTCTCGACCCTGTAGCACTCAATGCCAGCGGGGGAGAGGATGTTCTCGCCGCCGACGTGGCTGACGTGCTTGATTTCCAAAGACTCGAACACGGCACGCATCCGCACGAATATCTCGTCAATCTCCAAGTAGGAGCGTCCGTTTCGGTCTTTCATCAGCTCAAAGCCACGCCCGAAAGAACCCTCCATAAAGCCAGCCGACTGCAAGCCTTTGGCGAACGTCAGCAAGCCAGCGACATCATCATCGTCCACCGCATTGACGAACTGGCGCAGCGCACGGAGTGCCGAATAGGCGTTTAAGTCAGAGGCTGGTGTCACATTATCGTAGGAGCGGATGAGATACACACCGCCGCTTTCCGATTCTCTGCGCTGTCCTTGTGCAGTCAGAGCCTCCACCGACTTCGACAACGTGCCTATGGTGGAATAGCTCACCGCCTCGCCGATGGTGTACACTGGATTGTCGTAGGGAATATCCAAAGGGATTTCCCAGCCGATGACACGGCTTTTCCTCGGTGTGCGGAAGAACGCGGCGTTGACAAGCCGCACACGCTGACCGACATCGAGCGTGAATCCGTCACGCGCCACATCGCACATAATAGTGCAGTCGTATGTCTGATTGTCGGTAGCCTGTTTCTTGATATAGTCGACGGCGGTGGTGTAGAGTTTCTTCTCTGCATCGGCAACCATATCGCCCTCCGTCACAAGTTTGGCGTCGAAGTTGATAAAAACAATCTTGTCGCCGACACTCGGCTTCAGCGTCTCGTCGGGCAACTCACGTCCGTAGTCGGTGTTGTAGACAAGTTCCCACCGCTGCGCGTCTTTGTTCACGCTTCCGTCTGGGTGCTTCACTGCATCGTTCGCTGGATTGAATGTGACATCGAATGTCATTCCCGACAACAAGCCGCTTTGGAACATCATCTGAATCGTTTTCCCTTCAAGCAGATATTTGCGGTCAAAGATGAAGCCGTCAACCTTGCACCAATAGATAGGGATTTTCTTGACAACGTTTCCTTCGCTGTCTTTAATCGGCGCTTTACGATACACGAACACATCGGTAATCGTAGCGTCTTGCTTTGGATAAACATCGTCGAAGACGATCGTATTCTCCACGACTTCTTCGGAGGGCATCTCCGTGTTTGTGTCGGCGGTATATGCGCTGTCCGTGATGTACACGCGGTTGCCCTCCGTGTCATACTTGTACAGGTCTATGTAGTCCGTGCCTTTCGGCAGCATCAGTCTGTCGGTGACTACACCGAGAGCAACACTCTCGCCTCGGTCGTTCTTGCGGTAGTTGCGCAGATTCTTGTCCGAGCCGTAGACGTAGAACCTTGTGGCGAAGTCGACTGAAGACTTGGCGTTGCCCATATCGCTCACATTGTCACCGAGTGTCAAGTCTACGGATTCCGTTTCCTCGCCGAATTGACACTTGCCAAAGTAGATGATGTTCCCGACAATCCACCACTCGACATCGAAAGCGTCGGCAATCAATGTGAGTGCGTCGTATATGCTTGTATTATCGTAGGTCACAAGCACGCTTTTGCTCGCCGTGTCTTCATCGACTCCGTGCAACTGCACGCGGTAGTCCATACCCAAGCAATCAAGGTTGTCGATGATTGCCGCTTCCGCCTGTGTGATGATGTCGGCTGTGTGATTCCACGACGATTCCTTGCGGTAACGCTTCTCCACGTTGCCTACGTTCTGTTTGTAGACAAGCATCGAGATTTTGTTTTTCCACGCGTGGTGCGGTGCCTCGAATTTCAATTCGTACTCATATCCGCCTGTCGTCTTGCTGATGTTCGGCTTCTGGTCGGAGACAATGACAAAGCGTCCGAAGTCGGTATCGATGTAGTCTCCGATTGCGATGTATAGCGGCTCGGCGACCACGAATTTCAGCGACACATAGTCATCGCCCATGAGCGCGAACCGTCGCACAGAACCGCTGCCCACGACCACCGTCGCGCGCTCCTTGCCTGTGCTTGTCTTTATGCTGATTTCCGCTATCATTTGGCTCGGTTGTTCGGGTTTGGTTCGATGATTTTCAGCGTGAATTTAGCAAGTCCGTCAATCAACTGCGAATACTGACTGCACGACTGAAAAAAAGTGCGATAGATAATATCTGGCTGCCATCGTGTCGAGATTTCAAGATAGCCCCCAGCGAGTACGCGACAGAACGCATTGTACTGCGCGATGAAGTGTTCTTCATCCGCAGCGATTAGGTGTATATCCAACGAGATTGTACGCTCGGCGAAAACGGGATTGTTGTTTATCAATCTTGATCCGTGTTCCGTTCGCGCCGTGGTCTTTATGTAGTCTTTCATCTCTGGTGGTGTCATCAGTGATGTAAGAGCCGTTTGCGACAAGCTCACACCCCATGTTGTGTAAGCATCCTTACCGTTTATAATCAAGTCACCTTTCATATCAATTCATTGTTTTTTTCTATCCAGCGATAACTCGCAAACGTGTATTCATTTCATCTATCTTTTCACCGAATTCATTGCGTATTCTCCGCGTATCAGCGGCAATGTCTTCAAGATACGATGTTGACCGATTCATAATCGTCACGACTTCTTGCAGCAATGTGTTTCGCACAGTGCTTATCGCTATTGATGTATCCATTTTGTTCAGTAGGCTCAAAACATCAATATGTATGTTCTGCGCCGTAATCTGCAACATCGTAAAGCGACCGCTCAATTCCTCGGCAGTGTCCTGCGACATAGCTTCGAAACCGCCCGAATCACCGCTTTGCTGAGTGTAGTTGTCATAGCCTGTAAAGTCGGCGATATTATCGCGAATCTCCGTACCTTTTTTGTATATCTCGTTAAGCGCGTCCTTAAAGTAATCTTTCTGTAGCTCTGTCAGAGTGCCGTTGCTGAGTGCGGTTACATAACTTTCGTACCATTGCTTCAGATCCTTGTCGATTAAATCTTGCAGTGCAACGGACAACAACGCCCGCTGCATTAGCTCGGTGAAGTCATCGGCAAAGTCCTTTGCATCTTTTGACATATCCATCAAGGCTGAAACGAAATTATCTTTCATCGTATCAAAAGATACCTTCGCGATGTTCTCTTGCCACTGCTTGGTATATTCTTCAATCTTTTCGGCTTGCTCTGCATACGCTTGCAGTTTTTCAAGAACGTCTTTGCCAAAATTCCCTTCGCCTGTGCCGCGGATTGCTTCTGCAATATCGACATTAGCAAGAAGCTTCTTCATTTCTTCGGGACTTAATGACCAGATGTCGCCGTTGAAATTTGATTTGACATTCTTTTGCGCCCACGCTATTTGCGATGAAGATAATCCCTCCCAATAGTAATTCCAGCTGTGATGCCCTTTCCAATACGATGCTTGCGCTTTGGCAATTTCAAGCAGATTATTGTTCGTTTCCGTCTGATTCTTCTTCGCTTGTTCGTAAGCTTCGTTCGATTTGAAGATGTTATCATCCTTAATCGATTTATTTAATGAATCGATTGAGTTCTGCAACAGCTTATTCCTATCGGTAAGCGATTCTATTGTTTTAGCAACTTCTTTAGAGTTGCCTTCCAAGCCGAAAAGGTCGTCAATCTTGAACCAATGCGCAATGCCGCTAACAAGATTCATAATGACATTCCCCGCGTCTTTAAAAAGCGAGACAATCAAGTATGGCAATTGCTCTATGATTGAATTTATCGAATCAATAAGTTTCTCCATCATTGTGTCGATAAATTCAGTCGGAGCATCACCCATTGCGTCAAGAATCTGTAGAATCGCACCGACAATACCGCCAGCTTTACCGCCAAGTTCGCTAAGGGCTTTCCCGATACCATCAGAGCCTTTGAACAACGATGTGACAAGCTTCGTTATCCCGTTCGCGAAATTATACAACGAGCCGTTTGACATCTCGTTGAGATAGTTCGTGAAGTTGCTGATTCCGCTCGCTGCCTTGCTGACACTTGTGCTTAGATTGCTGCTTGTCTCATTAACTTCTTGCTGAGCGTTCTGCATCTCTTTGCCTGTGTCCGCAACGTTCGCTTTTGCAAGATCCACACGCGTCTGTGCGATTTTCTTAGCGTCATCAGTAGTAGCGTTCGCAAGACCCTTGTTCGCTTCTTCAAGCTGACGAACCGCTGCACTATGTGCGTCGGTTTTCTCTCGCAAATTCTTAACAGCGTCTTGGTACAATTTCGCCTCTTTGTTTATATCGCTCCAAATGCGGAAATTGAACACAGATGTAGACTTACCCCCTGTTTCCAAACGTAATTGTTCGCGAAGATCCGTATAAGTTTTCTTGTCCGTCGCTGAGAGTGCCTTGAATTCGTCAGTTTTAATATAGTCCTCGACTTTCTGCAAGGTCGCTTTGGCAACATCTTTAAGAATATTTCCCACTCCTTGAAATGTAGCGCTCCAGTCAATGCCCATCGACAACGATTTGGCATTGGCGTTCGATATTTGCGAAGCTTGTTCTTTCTGCAATGCAGCGATGCGCCAACGTTTGGTTTCTTCGCTATCACCGCTGTCTTGCACATCTTTGATTTTCTGTGCATATAATGCAGAAATAGCGTATTTCTGTTCTTGTAACGTTCCGTACTGCTGAAGATAGTCCGACATCGCTTGCAGTTCCGCACTAAGGGTTTCTCGTTCAAGTTCAATGCGTGACTTTTGTCGACTTTTCTCATTGTTTTCATCAGCCTTTTTCAAGGCGGCGCGTTGCTCATCAGTCAACCCATCAGCACCTACAGAATTGCCCGCTTTCTTGTTCTCGGCAATCCAGTCACGACGTTGTTTCTGAATCGTTTCTTTGCGCTTCTTATACTCATCTTCAATCTCGCGCAGACGTTTCTCGCTGCCTTCGTGCATAATAGCCGTTTCATCGGCTTCGTTCTGCGTTTGCAACGTAATTAATTCTTCGTTGAGTTTCCGCTGTGCCTGTTCGCGCTTTGCAGCTTCTCTTTCTCGTTCCGCCGCTTCATTTCGATGAGTCTTGCCACCCTTATTTATCTTAGTCTTAGTCCTATTATACTCTTTTTCAGCATCATCAAGAGCAGCTTTCAAATCATCACGCTGCTTTGCGAATTGTGCCTCCGTGAGTGAGTTTGACTTATTCGCGATGAAATCATTGTATTTCTTAAGGGCGGCTTCGTAGTTCTTCTTCGCATCGGCGACATATTTATCACTTGACGCGCGATGCGCGCTGCGTTCGTTATCCTCGCGTACAAGCGTATTTATTTGTGCTTCGAGTTCTGATAGAGAGAAATAGCCACGCAAAGCCTGTGGACCCGAAATGATGTGTCCGACTTTTTTGCCGTTCACCTTCATATCATTCCGTAGTTTTTTTCGCTGTGAGATAATAGTCTTCAGATCTTTGTTGCTGACACCAGACAAGTCGTTTAGATATTCAGCAACGTTCTGCTTTTCCTTCGATCGGCTTAATTGCTGAAATCTTGTTCTAAGACTTTTTAGTTCCGCCTTCTCTCCTGGTGTCAGCATTGTAGTGTAAGTTCTCACACGACCGCTGCTATCTATTGTAGAGTAAGGCTTATTCAACTTTTCGAGTTCCGCGATACGCTTATTAACTTTGGCGGCTTCGGTGGCTACGTTCTTAATACTGTTTTTCCCGTCGAGTGCAGCGATTTCCTCCTTGATTGTCTTGATGTTTTTCAGAACATCGTATTCAGTCCTGTATTTCTTGAAGATTTGCGGATAATACTGCTCGAGCGCAAACAACGCATCACGGCGCGCTGTCGTGCTTGTCGCTTCATCGCTGGCAATCTGGGTCAACTCCTCGATTTTCTGCCGATGTTCTTCTTCTTTCTCTATTACTTTCTGCTTCTCCTCATCATATTTCTCTGTCGCCTCTTGTACAAGTTCGGCTTCTGTTTTCATCGACGCTAAAGCAGCGACGACACCAGCAATAGCCGTTGCTACAAGCACGTATGGATTGCTCAACATTGTCGCGTTGAGAAGTTTCTGCGCACGCTCGACAAGAACCAACCAATTGTAATGGATTGCTTCTGCCGCTGTTGCCCATCCTTGTGCAGCAGCCGCTGTCATAACCGCCGTCTTGTACGCTCCGTATGTAGCGACAAGTCCGAGCAACATCCGCCCGAATTGCTCATAATGCTCAACAACATACGATACCCCCGATAAGGTAGTGTTGATGATACCTTCGGATTGTTGACCAAGTTTGTTAAACATAACATCGATAGCATCCTCAATGTTGCTTATCTGTCCTGTAATGGTTTTAGACTGCTCATCCATCAATCCGCCAAAGCGAGAGCCAGCGGATGTCATATTGTTGAACGCTTGCTGGAATACATCTGACGTGACGCGCCCAGCCGTTACCATATCACCAAGTTTGTCGGTCGTCGTGCCGAGAACCTTTGCAAGTTCCTCGGCAATCGGAATGCCTCGCCCTTGGAATTGACGCAAGTCTTGCGTGAACATTCGCCCTTGCGTCATCGTCGTGCCGTAGAGGTACACCAAATCACTCAAAGGGATAGACAAGCCAGCGGCGACATCGCCGCAACGTACCAAAGTGTCGTTAACATCTTCAGCAGCGATTCCATAGGCGAGCAACTGCTTGGCGCCCTGTGCAACGCCTTGCAAGTCAAACGGAGTGGTGGCAGCGGTCCGCACCAATTGCAACATCAGAGCATCAGCTTTCTCCGCACTGCCGAGCATTGTTCGGAATGCGACATCGAGCTGTTGAAACTCTCCGCGTATCTTGACAAGATTTTGTACAAGTTCTTTCGCGCCGAAAGCCAAGCCCATAGACGCAGCAAGTTTACTTAACTTGTCTGCAAATTTATCCAAGCCTGTCCCCGACTCTTCCGCAACCTTTGCCGTTCTGCGCATTTCGCTCTGTATCTCGGCAAGCTTTCGCATCACTTGCTGATTATTGACGCTTATCGTGAAATTCAATTCTGCCATTTCTACCCTCCGAATAATTGGCGAATCAACGCAGCGTTCTGCGGATCATCACCATCCAACACTTGGCAATCGCCATTCTGTACACCCAGTTTCCGCATTTCGTCATCATTGAGATAAGCGGTATTCAACGCATCGGCAATCAGCATTTGCAAATTCGCATAAGAGATACCCCAGACGACATACTGCATTGTCCAGCCATATCGCTGACAAGCGTAATCAATCAACGAGCCGTACACGCTACGACCGCCGAACGAAACAGTCTTTGATGTTTTTTTCTGCATCGCAGTGATACGCTCACGCATCACTCGCTCCACGTCAAGACCGATATGTTTTGCAAACATCTCTACGTCTGTCCATCCAAGTGTCAGCATATAGACACTTGCGAGCTGTTCGGCATCAAGTGTCGCAAACTCTTTTGTTCGGTTCTCAATGAGAGCCGCATCAAACAAGTCATACCGCCGACGGAAACTATACAACGCAAGGATGCGGCACACATCATCTTTGTGCGTGCTGCACACTTTAAGCATCTCTGCGAAAACATTGACCTTAAGATTCTCTGTGCTGAAACCAAGCGATTGTGTGATTGGCGCGACGAGATATGTCACACCGAGAGATGGCGGATAAAGGCAGTACCTTTTGCCGTCAATGTCAAAGGCTATCGGACGTTCGATAATCGTATCGATCATCTGTGCTTCTATGTCTTTCCGCTCATTCATATAGTGCCCGATGTCGGATTCGAACCGACAATGCCACCTTCACAGGCGCGCTTTGCCAATAGCCAATCGGGCGGCGCGGTAAAATCTATGGAAAACCCGCGCCCAACATTACCTAACTCAACTTAACTAATCACTTAACTTGTATTGTTATGAGAAAAAACCAATCTTATGCGTCTGCACCAACCTCGATTTTATCCTCCGCCCCTGTCGTGTCGGATGGATCAATTTCGATTTTACTAATCGTGCCTGCTGGCTGTTCGGTGACAATCACCGTACCCCAATAGATTTGCTTGTGTTTCGCGTCTTGCTTCAAAGCGTCGAACGTGTAGTTCCACACGCCGCCATCAGCGGTTGTGAATGTGTCCTCTACAGACGCAGCCGATTTCAAAAACGCAAAACCTTGCGAGGCTGGATTCTCTGGCTGAAGCACAACTGCATATTGACCGCCAATGACACCATCATCAGCGATAATAGGCATCGCACGACCTTCAACCGCACGGATGTTCAACGCAAGCGCGTATGTGTTGCGATTGTACTTCACATCCTCATTCTCGCCACCTTCAATCTTGGCTTCGTTCTTGTCGCCTTTGGTGGTCGATAATTGTGTAGAACCTTCAACAGGAGTCGGTAACTCAATCCAAGAGCCGCCCCCTCCAAGTTTCTTGACAAAAATTCGGGGCTTGCCCCACGCTAATACTGCCATATCTGTTACTCGTTATAATTCTGGAAAAAAAGTCTATTATTAATCATCTGTTCGTTTCTGCCGTCTACGGCGTACACTCTTTGCGAGTCCATCTTCCACCGCCAACCGCTACCGAAACACAAGCCCAAAACATCATCAGACAATCGACAAAGTTCCCGTAGGCGCGCATCGTCGGATTCGTACGCGGTACGTCGCCTAAGGTCGGGAACGTATATATTGACATTGATATATGCCTCTTGAAACTCTCCGTTTTGATTTGCCAAAACGGAAATGCACAAGTCTTCGGTGTTGGACTCGCCTGGTCGTCTACCTTTGTAGCACTTGCCGTTGATGTTTTCGGCAAGAGGCGAAGACTTCACATAAGTCCAAACCAAATCCATAATCTCAATGTCTGTTTTCATCTCTTAATCTTCGATATTTGTGCTTCAAGTTGCGCCATGACTTTTGGTGTTTCCGCTCTTGCCCACAGCTCTGTATTTGCAAGAACATCCTTCGAGTCGATGGCTTCCACATACGACGCATAGTTCATTCCCGCGACAACTATCAATGCCCACTTTTTTCGGATTCCGTTTGCGACCTTAGTAGCATAACTCTTGCCGTCGGTCGCACCTTCTGCGCCGTTCCCCACTACAGCAAAATCGGATATTGATATGACATTACCATTGTGTACCACCGCATAGCCGATTGACGAGCGAAGATTGCCAGTTTGGTCGCACCAGCTTTGCGCTGCCGACCTTTCGCGAATCTTCGCAACGCACATCTCGCCAAGCCTTGACAGAGCGTTGAATATCACTTTGTCAACACGTTCTGCGATTCTCTGCGCTTCATCATTAATACCTTGCATCTGTACAGTAATAGGCATTGTCATCCAATTTATCCAAGCCAAAGTTTGTATTGAAGATTGTACGGAACGAACCCCTTGACTTCAAGCTCGAAAACTTTGCCGTAACGTGTAAGCCGCACTCGTTCCCCCACCTCAAACCATCTCACTCTCGGAGGCAGAAAAGCGGTGAACGTATACTTCCGCGTCACTCCATCTTCGAACAATCGCTCTTGTGGCTGTCCGTTCGCATTGGCAAGACACTCGGTTTTTTCATCATCGAGATGTGTTTCGCCTTCGTGATAGTCACCAAGTTCATCCTCATATCCATCAGATGTGATGTATCGTTGTATATAGCCGTTCGTTCTCATCTCACCACATATCAGAGCCGTTATCAATTGTCGTTGCGTCATCACCGAGAAATTCAGAAGCATCCAAGCCTCCTTGACTGCACCACCAAGCAATGTTTCTTCGCACTGCCGCTAAATCTGTCGCAGCCGAAATTCCGTTCTCACTGCGGCTTGTTTCTACCCAGCCACGGACAATGCCTATGGCTGCTCGCAAAATCTCAACATCTTGCGGCATTGCCGTTGCTTCAGAATCCAAGCCAGCGTTTACAAGCGCGAGTGTCGCTGCGTCGGTATCGACATAGCACGTGTTGCAAATCAACTTGCATTGCGCCTTGAGTGCTTCCAAATTAGTCATATCAATAATCCGTTTTGAGGGTGTAGATATTATCCATCTCGGTAATCACTGGGAGCGAAAGGCTCTCAGCTTTCGTAAACTCACCCTTGTTTGCACCCTTGGTTTCGCCCACGTGCCATTTAGAAACGCGGATGCGCCCGTAGTTAGAATACGACACATCGCTCTCTGGATTAAGTTCGTTATCCGAAAGAGCGTTTTTAACAACACCGAGCTTGCCAGCTGGGATAAAGACGATGTTCTTCGCGTTGAACGGATTCACGGATGTAATCTTGCCATTGTCTTGAACGCGCACCTGTCTACGGATCTTCTCAAACTGCGGATAGCCGTTTGCTTCAAGGTAAGCGTTGATGTCGGATAACTGCACAAGCCTTGAACCTTTGTCAGTACCCCAAATCATCTGCTTCATCTTCTTTGTGCGGCACATATAGGCAATCACACTCGGAGCGGCGAGAACCTTGCCGAGAACAGTCTTGTCGTCAGCAGCGTCAAGTGTTGCTTGAATATCCTCCATACAATCTACAGAGTCAATGTTTGCCTCTGTCCATTTCGTTTTCGCTTGCGCAATATTGCTCGCAGGCTGATTGTAGTCGATTGCACCACGAACACCGCCTTCGGGGTTGTTCTTATTGTCGAACGTGAATTTGCCTTCATTGGACAGCGCGCCAAGGAATATCATATCCAAGCGTGCTTCAACACCATTGACAACGGTCGACACATCGCCCCACATCAAGTCGATAAGTTTCTGCTTCTTGACACTATCAGAAAGTGCCTTTGTGTCCATGATCTCGAGAATCTTGCGATAATCTTGCATAGACATCGGGCGAGTGATAGCGTGGTTCAACACACGCTCTTTAACGGTGTCAAGTCCGTTTGAACCAATGATTGGCTCTTTAGAGTTGTCGCCAATTGTAGCTGCTGCAATAGTCACATTATACTTGCCAATGATCTCCTCAAAGTCAAGCCCAATAGTCGGAGTATCCCAGTCAAGGTAACTGCGATATATAACTTTGTCGAACAACTGCTTGTTCAGTTCAGACGCTTTATCAATTCGTGTCTGAATGTTCCTTGTCAGTTCTCCGAAAATAGATGAAAAAACTTGATTAGCCATATCTTACCTCCTTCCTATTGTTTAATGAATAAAATGTTGTGATTCGTCTTCAAGAACGCACCGCCATCAAGCCAATCGGCTGGGAACTGCGGACAAACATCCTTTAATGCAACCGCTGAATAAGCGACATCAAGTGTCGTCATTCCTACTGCACGAGAAGTGTAGTCGGCGCCAAGGATGGTGTTCGCTTCGTGCGCTTGCGAATAAGTCGTCGCGCTATCACCTGTGTCTTTGACTGCCTCGACAAGGTAGTCGCCCTTGGCAAGCGTTGCCAAAGCTGCGGAAAATTCTACAACATCGTAATCTGGGTTTGAGCGGTCGACACTCTTGACAGTTACAGCAGCGTCTTTCTTGCCGATTTTCATCACGGTGTCGCCAGCGTAGAAATGATTGTTCTTCGTAACGCGAGGCTTTGTGGTTGTGCCTCCGTCAACAACTCTGCCGACCTTGACAATCGTAGCAGTCATTGTATCGAAGTCAGCGCACACAAGCGCGCCACGAGAGATGACATCGCCAACTGGAATCGATTGACTGCAATTGAAGCCGCCTGGAAGCATACGAACCTCAGTGCGCCAAAACGCATCAAGATTACCAGCATAAGACGTTTTCTTAAATTCAATAGCCATAAAGAATTTGTTTTAAAGATTATAAATCGGGCAGCTTTTTCGCCCACGCTTCGGCGTCGTCCTTAGCCGCCTGTTCGGACGATGATGTAATGCTCGCCTCAGTCGACGGCATTAGTTTGTTGGTGATAAGATCCTGCTTGTATTCCGTCAATTCTTTTTCAATATCCGCGTCATCCGCTATTGCGAAACGCTTCATCAGAAAATCAGGAATGCCCAATCTTTTCGCCGTTGCTGTGATGTTTGCCGAACGTTCAGCCTTCTGCTTCTCCGCTTTTAAACTCTCGTTCTCGGCTTCAAGCGCCGTGAGTTTTTTGTCGGTTTCCGCCTTGAATTTCTTGAACCACTCTGGTTGGTCATCATCAGCTTTTTTGGATACGCCGTCGTCGCCATCACTATTGTTGGTAGACTTCTTCTTCGCATCCTGTTTCTGCGCCTTGCGTGTCACTTCTGCTTGCATCAAGCGAGCATAAGGGACTGCCGAATTCGCCTTCTCTTCGAGTTCTTCATCAGAAGCCTCGTCACTAACGCCCTCGCTTATTGTTTCAGCAATATCTTCGATGGCTTTCTTTGTCAATCCAAAATCCTTGCATTTGTCTTGGAGCAATTCTAATAGTTTCTTATTCATAATATCACGCGTAAAAATTATTCGTTTGCCTCGCGACAAATATAAAAATAAACCGCTTAAAAAGCGGTGTTTACCAAACAAAAAAATCGTTGTTTTTCAAACAAACTTCAAAAAAGTTTGCTAAACTCGGTATTTTGTTTGCTAAACATTTGCACGTTACAAATATTGTTTGTATATTTGCAGTGCAAAAAGAAAGTATTAAACACACCGCTTAATGAGCGGTCGAGGAAGATTATTAATTATTAAACTTATAAAAATGAAAGATTATCAATTATTAGACTTCAACGAGTCGATGAACGTTGTAATCAGCACCAATGCGACCGAGTACAAACCAATCGTAATCCGCTACGGAATTATGTACGACCCAGCGGATGGATTTCGCCCAATCAACGCACCAGCGAAAACAAAGAAACTTAGCGACTCTGTGGCAGCAGAAGCACAAACAATGATTGATAATGCTCGGAAATCGTGGAAACCATCAGTAAAACAAGAATCAGCAAAGCCAGCAATGACCGAAACTACTGATAATGTTTCAACATCAACCACACCACAAACATCACTCAGTGTATCTATTGCGGAAGCAATGGCTAAACTATCAGTGGATGCGATGATTCAATTCGCAAAACCACAAATTGATAAATACATCTCTGACACATACGGTGCCTTGCCTAAAATCATCGAAGTCAAATCCGATAACGGCAAGAACAAAGTTACAGGAGCGACACACAAAGAATTTGAAACAATTCTGAAACTTGTAAACGCAGACATTCCTGTTTTCTTGACAGGCCCAGCGGGATGCGGAAAGAATGTCATCTGCAAACAAGTTGCTGAAGCTCTCGGCAAAGAGTTCTATTTTTCAAACGCAGTCACACAGGAATACAAAATTACGGGCTTTATTGACGCAAACGGAACATTCCACGAAACGCAGTTTTACAAAGCATTTACCCAAGGTGGGATATTTATGCTTGACGAGATTGATGCTTCAGTGCCAGAAGTCCTTGTGATTCTTAACGCTGCAATCGCAAACCGATATTTCGACTTTCCTAACGGACGAGTGCAAGCGCACAAGGATTTCAGAATCGTCGCTGCTGGTAATACGTTCGGGACAGGAGCGGATGCAGAATACACAGGACGCTACCAGCTTGACGCATCAAGCCTTGACCGCTTTGCAATCGTTGAGATTAATTATGACACGAATATTGAAATGGCAATCGCTCGTGGAGCGGTAGATATTGTGGATTTTGTACACGCGTTCCGCAAGGCAGTCAAGGCTGCGGATATGCGCTATACGGTTTCTTACAGAGCGATTGAGCGACTTGCAAGCCTTAGAAGCGTCTTCGATGTGAAAAAAGCAATATCACTTGCGATTGTCCGAGGGATGGCGATTGACGATTTGCGAATCATCGCAAAAAACATCAAAGATGATGAAGATAACGAATATGTAATGACCCTTAAATATAAATTGGCTAAATAATCACGACTATGGCAAAGAATATTGAAATCGAGAAATTCGCAACAATCGATGCTTTTGTAAAATCTTTGAACACTCGGGAATTAAATCCAGCATTCAAAAACAAGGGAGAAGTATCAAGCGAAATCAAAGGGAATAAAGATTTCTATAAGACCGACACATACGAAGAGAGCGAAGAATTACTAACTGGCGGATATAGAGAAGGGCTGTCTGTAATACAGAGTGAGAAACGTGTGAACAATTATGGTTCTATTAAACGGAACATTCCATCGGTTGACGTTGTGGGTTTTGCCCCACACGTTCCGAATGCAATTGCGGGCATTCCACAGTCAATGGTATCTGTCAAGGCGCGTAATCAGAAATCCAAAATTGTGAGCATCATCTATAACAACAGCGCGAGCTGCTCTGTAACGACAAGTCAACTCGCCGTTGCTGGAAGGCACGTTCTTGATGTCGTAGCAATTCTCGAACGTCAAGGCTACAGGGTTAATGTCGACATTTTAACAACGGCTTGCACTGCTACACAAGTAGCGATGTGCTTCGTTCGCGTCAAGGACGCTTTGCGGATAATCAATCCACTTAAGCTCGCATACATCCTTGTGCATCCATCATTTTTCCGTAGACAAGGATTTCGTTGGATTGAAACCTGTCCCAAGATTACAGACGAAACATTTTCCGACGGCTATGGCTATCCGTTGATATGGCTGGCGAATAAAAAGAACGAGTCTGAAAGAGAATGGATGAAGCGGCACAGACTTCTCCCCGATGGCGTTTTCTTCACTTGCTACAATGAAGCGGTTCAGAATAACGCTGAAGAGCTGATAGATATTATAGGTTTGGGCAAAAAGAAGTAAGTTTAACTACAAAGATAGGCGAATGGAAATATTTGTCTATCTTTGTCATCGATAAATCAACGCTGTATGGAGAGAATCAAACTGGCGAAAGAAGAGAAGGAGGCTTTACGGATTCTGCACGAGGGCAAAATCAATATGACAACCGACCCTCAGCGAATCGGCAGTCTGTCCTATGGATTTGAAGCGCTTGAACGGCTTGGTCTTGCTCGGTGCGCGTGGTCTGAGGGACACGTAATCGAGGATGTCGCAATAACAAGCAAAGGGAGACGGTATGTTGACCATAATCCCAAATTGCGGAACCCTGTTGATTGGCAGAAAATCCTCGCAGTCGCATCGGTCATATCTGTTATCATAGCGGCTCTTGCATTATTCATCGCCTGCTCTGCGATTAAGCAAAACAATTCGTAATTTTTAAATAACAGCAGATATGGATAAAAACATACTCAGACAACTGCAAGATATTAGCAAAAAAAGAGATTGGGATATAATTGAAGAAATTATAGGATTAACTCTGAATAGCAGACCTGTTTTTCAATTACGTTGCTCTAATATTCCCCAATTTGCAAAGACAGGATATCCACACCTCTATTCTGTTAAAGAGAATGGTGCTGTATTTGCAATAGATTGGCGAACAATTCTTTCATTATCCGCATCATATATTGATTGTGGACGCAATAGAATCCAATAGACTTGGGTTAACCAACAATTTATCCACACGGAGCAATTCAATCTTTGAACCCATCATTATATCGTTCACTATCTCTCCGATGGATAAAAAATCATTTCTTTGCGGGTCATAAAAGACAAGCCCACTTTTTGTCCGCTCTATGGTGATTATATGTCCGCCGCCGAGTTTATTATCCCACCCGATATGATACCGACTGCCAACAACTTGGGTCTGTTTTTCAATTTTTGAAACAATCTCCTTCTCTGACCCTCCAATCAGTGCTGTGAATTCTGGTTTTTTGCCCTTTGATGTCAGCCACGCTTGTCGTGTATCATCAGACAGGAGCATTGATACGCTTCCGCTTTTATGGTCGTAGGCGAGAGATGTGACATCAAACCCGCGCAACCGCAATTCGTGAACCAACACACAAGCAGCACAATTCTCATCATCTCGAAATACATTCGATTTACCGCCGTCGGCTTCCTCGAACGACATTGGTTTGCCTCGCTTCCATCCAGTCCTTTGCTCTATGTCTTTGAAATTTAATTGCTGCTCTTCTGAATAATCGTGTCGTTCTTGATGACTCAATATTGCCTCCTTTGCGGATTTACTTGCGGCTCTGCCGAGCTTTACCCCTTTATACAGACCTCTTTTTTGCTCTTGATTTATGCCTAACATCCGACTATTATCTTTCACCCAGTACGGCAACGACTGCGCTTCGGAAACTCTCTTCTTGTTCTTCATCCACCAATCTTGAAAATACTTGTTTGGCTCCCGAATCACGCTCTTACTTTCGGGTATAGGCTCATCGTTAAGGATAGCCTCCTGTATTTTGTCAAACTCTTTTTCATCTGCAAGTATCGGCACGACATAGCAACGGCACTGCGGATGCCAGCCCTTGAATACAAAATCTTTCGGGTATACTCCTCGACTGCCTTTCTCGCCACGTTTTGCCGACAAATCATTGCAAATATCTGGCTCTGGATGATTGTCGGATAGCACGACACGATAGCCGATGACGAAATCAAGTTGTCGCCATCGCTCTTGATCCGCAGAGCGATATGCCATATTTGTTTCTGTACGCGCCAAACGCATAGCGTTTTTGTATGACGAGCGATACACACCACGACCGAAAGAATAGTCTTTAAGGTTCACCGTCTGCCATGACACATTGCCCGTCACAGCGTCAACAACCTTGCGCTTCCACACGCGCCCATAAACAGGCTCTTTTCCGACAACGTTGCCGTCAGCATCAAATATGTCTTGTTCGCCCGTCTTGACACGAAACCGACGAAACATCATATCTGGGCGCTGAAGATACTTGCGCACCTCTCGTGAGATTGTGGCGGCGCTCTTGCCTTCACCCATCGCTACGGATAAAGCCATTTCCATCTCGGTTTTGAAATCACCAACGTATTTCCACACACGCTGTGACAGATTCAATCCACCATACTCAGACTTGCGCTTAAAGAACACATCCACGCTTTCTTTGTTCCGCGCGAAAAACCGAGCGTAGTGATTATCCTCTTTAACTTTTCTACCAAAGATTGACGTAATCAGCGCATCGCAAGATTTGTTCGCATTTCCCCACTCTGCAATTACGCCGCCCTTGATTTCGTTGTATACGCCGCTATACAACGCTCGGAGAATAGCATTTGCTTGTTCACTTAATCTTTTGTTGTCGGAAAACGAGAATGCCGCAGACACTCCGTTGGACGCCTTCATCGCAGAAAGCTTCAACAGCTCATCGGTAGCGGTAGCGTAAAGCCGTCGCACATTGTCGGCATAATGCTCTGTACGCGAGAAAAGCATTTTAGCGGCTTTGTCGTAGTCAATCTTTTTTTTAAGCATAGTTACTTATGTTTGAACATTTCGCAGCCGTGAGCGTAAAGGAAACGGCTGAATTGGCGCAATCTGCAATCGCACAATATCGGCTTGCCAAGGTAATCCGCATTGTGCGGATTGTAAGAGTGTACACAATCCGCACAGTCGGGAAGCCGTCGTTTTATTGTCGGCATCTTACTCCGCACCGCCATATATATCCTCTTTAGTCTGGTTCAATCCGAACAAATCGCGTTGATTCTGCGATGCTTGCTCCTCCTCATGGGCGAGTCGCTCGAGTTCTTGCTTGTGATCCTTGACGAGTGGGTTCAATTCAACCGCACCTTCGGCGGACAGGATTGCAGCATCACGTGCTTTGGCAATATTATCTATTGTTTCAGTGATGTTCTCACCGAACGGCTCTTGGAATTCGTGCTGAATCACGCAACGTTGACACTCCTCGCGCAAAGAAATGTCAAGCACATTGCCTATGATAGCCAGTATCAGATTACTTGTTCGGTCGAGCAATTCGTCGTGCTGTTCCTTATGTCGGTTCGCCTTAATATCAGCAAGCAGCATCATCTGTTTTAACGCTTTTCCGCTGATGTTTGACAAACTTTTCATATTGTCAAACTCAATATTAGGCGTGAATGTCTTGGATAATATATGCTTTTGAAGCCAATCAATTTCGGCTTTCTTACTTTCGGGCGCACTATCCCACGTCAGATACTTTGCATATTTAGACACATCATCAACATTGTTTCCACGGATACGCAACGTCTTGTTTTCATCGCCTTTATCGGGCATTGATTTGATAATATCTTCGTGGATTAGGAACATTGGGTCAGAGAAATAATCGTTCGTGTCCGCTGTTCTCGAGCCGATATACTCTTCGCGCTCTATCAACGGCTCTACGCCTCTCCATTCTTTTTCTTGCTGAAACAGAATTACAGGAATCTTGCCTACAAGGTTTTCTTCGGGCGTCACCTCCCAACCGCTACTTGTTTGCTTGCAACGATATATCACACTCGGCGTGTAGATGTCGAAATGATACACCGATGTTTCGCTTGTTTCCTTGACATAATAGCCCCACGCAAACGACACGAGATTCTCATAAATATCCCAACGCGAATATATCTCATCACCCTTTGAGCGAGCAAGTACACGGATTTGAACGTCGGGCTTGCCATCTTCGTTACGGAATACGTGAAACAGCATTGCCGACTGCGTTTCCGCACCAGCCAACCGCTTGCATTGTCTAATCTTGGAATTGAACCTCGTAGACTTGATTATATCGCCAAATTTCTCAAAAGCATTATCGGTGTTGTCTGACTGCTGAAGCCACTTGACAGGCTGCCCATAGATAAACACTACCGAAATCTCATTGATGTACTGGGGGTAATTCAATGGCAGCTTCCATCGCTTGATTGTCGACTTGCGTTGCCCAAGCTTGTTCCGAACAATCTTATCTTCACGATGCATAATCTCGTGAGTGAGCGGATTGTACTCGCGCATCGCCTCATTCGTTTCTCGCTCGTAACTACGAAACAATGTTTTGACGCGCGAAATATCCCGCGCCTTGATTAAGTCCTCAAACTCTTGATTGCGACCGACGGCAGCGTTGATATAGTTGACTGCTGTCTGAAAAAAATCTCCTATCATCTCTTCTTTTTGTTTTTGAATTATTGTTTTTATTATCGAAACATCTTGCCTATATCGGCAATAAATCATCCACGCTTACATCATCAGACAGCTCTATGTCTGCGTTATCGCTAAAATAATTAATCGCATAACCAAGGACATCCACATATTCATCGTGCGCCTTGTTCGGGAAACCGCAAATCTCGTCGATAAAATCTTCTGTCCAATCAGAGTCGACAAGGAAAACTCTACCACACTCTATCTTCGGAGCAACTGCGTGTAAGCGCACATCTTTCGGATCGCGTGGTGTAGGAGTGTAGGTTACATTCAGATCCGTAGACTCCTCCAACTGCTGAACAACCGATTTGCCGTTCGCCTTAGGCTCGACACGGAGCGTTGACTGCGCAGAATCGTAGTCGTTCGCGTATAGATACTCAGGCAGAAATTTCAGCAAGTCGGGGAATGTCTTCCACACTTTCTTGGCACAAGTGATGTAGATGTTGTTCTTGATTCTGCAAGCACCAATGATGCCGCTTGGGTCATTATCAGTCTTCGCCTTCCGCTCATCATACGCTGTATCGAGAAAAAAATGAATCGGCTCACGGAAGCGTAACGCTGTGAAATCCGCAAGCGAGATTCGGCGAAACCAGTCACGATGAATGATATTTCCTCCCTCGATGACAGGGTGCTGCTGATACAATGCAGAGAACTCACGCGGTGAACGCACTTGTTGTTTCAACAACTTCTGTATCGAATGCCTGTTCTCCCACAGAGCATCGCCAACGTGCCGACAACTATTCAGCGTTCCGTCGTGTTCTTCCTCGCAGATAGCTGGAATTGATAGCACTGTCCAGTCTTGCGCTTCCGTTTGCAAGATTCGCCCCGCCAAATCGTCTTCATGCCAACGCGTCATAATGAACAACTGTCGAGAATCGTTATGTAAACGTGTTGTGAGAACCGTGTTGTACCAATCCCACACGCGTTGTCTATATGTTGTTGAATTTGCTTCTTGCGCGTCCTTAACAGGGTCATCGATAATGGCAATATCTACGGGTGTTCCTGTCAAGCCTCCGCCTACACCGACCGCCTTATAAAAGCCACGATACCCGACAATTTCGAAGAAGTCAACATTGCGGATATATCCACGTGTCGACACATTGTTCATTCCTGTCATTTTGGTTTCTGGAAACAATCGCTGATACTCTTCCGACTCAATCGTTCTCTGTATTGACCGTGAGAATTGACAAGCAAGGTCGGCGGAATAAGAACAGCCGACAATACGTAAATCGGGATTATTGCCGAGCGCCCATGCTGGAAACAGCTGCGAGATGACGAGCGACTTTCCGTGTTGCGGAGGGATGAAAACCATTAACCTTTTAATCTCGCCACGGACAAGCATTTCGCATCGTTTGGCTATCTCACGATGAAACCATTCAAGTTCATACCTTGAATTCACATAGCCGAGAAAATGCGCAAACGATGTGGGAGCGAGCAATCTTAATCTCGCTCGCTTCAATTCTAACAACCGCTCTGCATCTTTCTGCTTCATCTACTTTCCGACTCTTCGTCATTGCCTTTTTTATCAAGTTTCTCGAGCCGTGCAATTTCCTTGTTGATTTCCTCAATGGTCATCGGCTTTTCGTCGTCTTTCTTTACCGCCACGTCTGTTCGCTGCCTATTCTGATAATGTTCAGGGTCAAGATTGGTAAGCAGGAATATCGCCGCTCCAACATTAGGTTGATAGTGTTTTGTCGATTTCTTTAACTTCTTTATCGTCGGTTTTGTCGGGTCTTTCGGGTTAGGCACGTATTCCGTTTCCGTTTCCTCTCTTTCGTACCCTTTGGCTGTCATTGATAGTGAAGTAACGAGGTCGTGGGTGAGGTTCTTCTTGAACACTTCCTTTGCCGCATTGATGGCATCCCGAAACTCTGGCTTCTCCATCCAACGGCGATAGGTAATATCTTCGATATGGAAAACCGCACGGAAATCCTTAAGCCGTGCGCCCCCGTAGTCGATAAGTCCATGTTCCGAAACCCATTGCACGCACTCTTCAAGTATTATCTTGTTGTATTTTGCCATATCGGTTCATTTTTATTTGTGAAATCAACTTTATTTACTTTCTGCCCATTTCCCGCGCTTCTTCTGGAGTCAGACTACGTTGTACATTGTGCTTAAACTTATCGCTTAGTGTCATTTCTTACTTTGCTTAATTTTTGCACTACGCTTTGATGCCGCTGTTGATGCTGCAATCTTAGACCCTTTTGTTTTTTTCACTTCCAGATGCCATAACTTTACTTAATTAAATTCCACAATTTCTTGCCTCTTATAGGTTTGTTTATCGTTTTGTATTTCTCTACCAAATCTGTAAAGATACTGTTGTAAAAATTACTAATTATCAAGCTATTCAGTAGTTTTTTTTACTGATTTTTGCGCCGATTTGCCTGTCAACTTTTCCCATCTCGCAACTATAACATCACAATAGTGCGGATCAAGTTCCATCAGCCGCGCCTTGCGCCCTTTCTGCTCTGCCGCAATTAGCGTCGTGCCACTTCCGCCAAAAACATCAAGCACGATGTCGCCCCCTTGTGTGCCGTCTGCCATACAATTTGCGACAAGCTCCACAGGTTTCATCGTTGGATGCAAATCGCATTTACGAGGTTTGGCATAACGCCAAATCGTTGTGCGGAATTCGCCTTTGCGATAATTTTTGTGCGACTTAGTCCATGTATAAAAAATCGGCTCATGCTGATAGTCGTAGTCAAGGCGACCGAGCGAGAATGTCGCCACGTTCTTCTCCCATATCAGCATGTGTCTTACGGGCAAGCCCGCATCCTTCATCATCATCATCATCATCAGTCCAAGTTCTCCTCCTTGTGGCGACGTGACAAAATACGTTGCATCATCGCGACAATTGTTGCGGCAATTCGTCATCGCTGCGACAAGTATCGGATACAGCTTGTCAGGCGGGAGCGTGTCGTTCTTGATGTTGGTGCAACAGCGTCCAGCCTTCTGGACGCTGTTGAGCATAGCATTCTTGTCGCCAATGCTAACGCCATACGGCGGGTCAGTGAATACCATCTGAGCCTTTTCCCCGTTCATTAGCAGCGCGACATCGGCGGCGTTGGATGAATCTCCGCACATCAATCGGTGCTCGCCAAGAACCCAAATGTCGCCCTTGTTCGTGCGTGGTTCAACGTCATCTTTATCTTCATCAAAGTCATCCTCCGCTACATTGCCTTCATCGCCATCTTCGTCATCAGTTGATTCGTCGAAAGCAGGCAAATCAACACCCCAATCATCAAGCTCAAATGTCTCCCACTCGTTTGCAAGCAAATCCCAATCCCATTCACCAAAGCCATTATTGTCAAGAATCGTGTATGCTTTTATTTTTTCAATCGGTGTTTCTTTGGGGATAATGAAAACAGGAGCTTCATTATGCCCCAATTCTTTCATTGCTCGGTAACGCATATTTCCACCGACAATGATATATTTGCCATTGTCAAGAGGGTAAACAAGCAAACTTCGCCAAGATAGCATCTCGGGATAATTCGTGATACTCTCTTTCAACTTGTCGTACTTTGCATTCTTTATCAAACGCGGATTTTTCGGCAAGCCTTTTAGTTGCCCATTGTTTATCTCGATTGCCGACATCGGCAGCATCGTGATACCCCTTTCGTTGTTCGTCTTATCATCCATAATATCGGTTTGTTTTTTATTGACTGCAAAAAATAAAAGTAAGAAAATCAGTTACTTTTCCGCAAATATAGCAAAAGACCGCCTAAAAAGCGGTCTTAAACTCAAAAAAAACAAATCTGTGGAAAAATTATCTTACACAAAGATAGTTGTTTATTTCCATACGAAAGTCATCAAAAGAGCGACAAATCACATAGTGATAACCTTCACGCTGTACGCATTGCTGCCATATCTTCTGCGATTCCTGTTGCCGACCTTTGGCAGTTTTCATCTCGATTGCAAGTCCGTGATATTTGCCGTTATACGACGGGACAAACAAAAACAAGTCTGCCGCCCCAGCAACCATCCCTTCAGCTTTTGCAATCCGTGCTTGTGAAAGCGTGGTCTTATAGCCGTTGGGGATTGCGACAAGGTTTCGTGCATATTCTGGGAATTGATAGCGAAACCACTCTACGCACACTTGCTGTATTTTTGATTCTTCGTGTCGCATAAGACTCAGAATGGAAGATTATCATTATTACTTCGCATCTCGCTTGCGAACATTACGGATTGTTCGTGCGATTGAGATGTTTGACGAATATTTGTTTGTGAAACATCTGCATTTGCTGACTGCTGTGTCGGTTTGCTATCAAGCATCTCCAAGTTATCGACATTAATCTCGGTAATCGTTTTCTGCACTCCGTTTTTGTCGGTAAATGCCCGTGTACGCATTTTTCCTTCGACGTACATCCGAGAGCCTTTATGCACATATTTTTCAATAACATCTGCAAGTTTGCCGAACACTACGATGTTGTGCCACTCCGTGCGTTCGGGAATCGTCACTCCATTCTGTGTTGTGTAACTTTTCTCTGTTGTTGCGATGCTGAATGATGCGATTTTCGCATTGTTTTGAGTCGTGGATATTTTCGGCTCTTTACCGACATATCCGATTACTTGCGCTTTGTTTAGCATAGTCTTTTTTATTTTATAAATATAATATAATATATTACTTAATATTCACCCCTTTTGCAGAATAGTTGTTATACAACTCCGTTTTGTCATTTACACGTTTGAATCTCTTGCACGCAGGGCGCATCTGTGACGCGTTGTATGAAGGCCACTTGCAATGTCCTTTTGCGGCGACCTCATATCTGTAGTTGGCGCACACTCCACAGCAACGGAACTTGTCTGCCTGTGCCACGCTGATGCTCTTCAGTTCTCTGTGGCAGACAAGCGTTAGCAATGATGAACGTCGGTAGCCTGTGTATGCGACGACATCTTCAAGCGTCATTAGTTCCTTTTTTGAGTTGGCGCAAATCAGCGCCTCGAGCGATTCAATTTTCTTCGTCAGAATCGCGATGCTGTTCGTTATATCCATTTTCTTTCTCGGTTATGTAGTAAAAAGGGTAGGCAAGTCCAGCGATGCCCATAATAACGGCGATTATAGAGCCGTTGAATGCTGCTGCAATAAGTAGTGCTATGCCTATTATTGTCATTAAAATCGTCATCAGAGTCGTAGCGGCTGAAAAGAAATCATCGTTCATTGTTCTTCGTTTTTAGTTGGGAATAATTCGCTTGCTGGGATTCCAACCGTATCTTCAATGACTTTCTGTGTCAGTTTGTCGGGAGCGGATCTCTCTGTGAGCCATCCGCGGACGGTCATCTCACTCTTCTTTGTGGCTTTTGCCAGTTGCTCAACCAACTCTCGTCTTGGCGAGCGAGGACTAAGCCCTAAATAAAATTTCTTTAATGTCATTCTCATTTTTTGCTATTAATTATGTATTTATGTTTTTCTTGACTTGTAATGGTTGCTCTTTGAGTTTAAGAGCAACCACTCTTGCCAGCTTATCTTACTTCGTCGTCATTGCATATAAGGACATCCCCACAGATGTAGTCGCTTTTGTAGATTGCCTCATACTCTTTGGCTATCTTCGTCGCTTCGTGATTGTAAGTGCAACAAAACTTTCCTTCATCGTTTGCTACCATAATTTCATTGTCTGTAAGGCGCAATACTTCAATATATCCTCCGACGATTTTCTGGAGTTCTTCAAGTTGAAAGTCTGTTCCGTTCTGTGGAGTGACTTCCACGATTGTTCCGTCTGTTTTTATAATTTTTGCCATAATCGTTGTTTTTTTCATAATTTCTTGTCGTTTTGTAGTTTAATAATTACATTTGCGCCGTGCTTATGTTGTTTGCACATTTTGTTTATAATTTATTTGTTAAACAATCTTAAATGATTTATTATGACTGATAACGAAAGGCTTAAACAAGCCTTTACATATACAAAGAATCAACGATATGTTCGTAATCAACAAGATTTTACAGAGCGTTTGGGGATAGATAAAGCATCAATGTCGCAAATGATTAATGGGCATCGGTCGGTCGCAAACGAAGTGTTTGCAAAGATTGCTAACACATTTCCGTTTTTCAGTATTGATTGGCTTCTCACTGGTGAGGGTGAGATGCTGAAGCCGACCGATGATGTGGGTCGGCAAGGTAACACAGATAATACGCTTGACCGACTATTAACGATGATGGAGAGACTGATTGAGCAAGGCGATAGACAGACGAGGGTTGCCGAAATTAACGCTGAAGCCAACAAACAAAACTCTGATAATCTCGCCCGACTTATTGAACGCTGGGACGCAATGCAAGGGAACTCCCTATCACACAGGCAAGGTGTCGGATAATCCACCTTGCCCCATTTTACCAAACAAGAAATATGTGTGTCGTCTGCGACGATTGTCCAGCATGAGAGTCGCGATGTAGAGAATTTAGACGGGAGAGAGATAATGAGAAGAAAAAAAACAACGAACAAACTGGATAGATTTGATTTGAAAGATCCATCGGGTATTGACAAAGATGTTCCGTTTTGGGCAACGCTTTTGCCGCTACTCTTTCTTGTCGAATCTATTTTATCAATGTTCGATGAAAATTATTAACCAATATATAGTTTTATGGTAGGAATATCAGTTTTAGCGGGCATCATCGCCCTTGTTTTTGCTATTGTTTTTTATGTGAAATTTTTCCAGATGGCAGCCGACATAAACCGAATGTCGCGGCTCATGGAGGAGTTGGTGAAGAAAAATAAAGTATCATTTAAAAAGGAAACAAGCGCAGAGCAGTCGCAAGAATCTGCTTCGGCTTCGTCTGTAAATACAGATGCCACGAAAATAACGGAATCAATATCGGAGAATGATGATGTGTTTTCTAAAATTGGATGGCCGACGGCTTAATTATTCTTTTTTTTGTTGAAATAACCAGTAGATAATCTATGTATATACATATTATCCAAACGTTGGCTAAGTTTACGAAACATCGCAATATCGACTTGAACGAATTGCGCCAACTCCGTCTGCAAACCCAGTTTGCTATCGATCGAAAAGAAATTATCGGGCAGTCAGCAAAGGACGAATATGCCGTTCTTGCCGCTCTTGATGATGTGTATTATAATGACACCACCGCCAATGAGTAGACGGAGAGTGTATCAGCAAGCGACACTTGATGTGCAACGCAGATTTTTCGATACCGTCACCGAGCTTGTCGCAAGTGGAGCGATTATCGGCGGAGTCGCTGGGTATTGCAATACAGCGAAAATTGAAAATAGCCATTATTACGCGCAGCGGAAAGATCCACAGCGAGGATTTTTTGAGATTGCGTGGATAATGCCGTTGATTACTATCTATGGCATATCGCCAGTGTGGATGTTGCTCGGCAAAGGGAAAAAGTACAAAACGATTAGAAATACAACTAACTATGAAGAAAAGACTTCTTGTGATAGTGCTGTTGGCACGCCCTCTATATGAATAAAAACAAAGAAAAACACACCAAAAATAAGCGGATGAACAATAATTTTGCGGCGAAAAAGTTTGCTATTTTGTAAACTTTTCTGTATCTTTGCAGTGTTGAAAACAAACGATAACGATGGCAGCATTCCAACTCATATTATTAGACGAGGCGAAAAAATTCCTCGACAACATTCCTCAAAATGCGCATAAGAAAGTGCTATACAATATGTGGAGAGTGTCTGGTGGAGAGAAAAACATTGAGCTATTTAAGAAATTGGAGAAATCTGAAATTTGGGAATTTCGCACATTATACAACGGAATAGCATATCGACTTTTCGCTTTCTGGGATACCGAGGAAAAGACATTGGTGGTTGCCACTCACGGAATCATTAAGAAAACGCAGAAGACTCCAAGCAAAGAGATAGCGAAAGCAGAAGCAATAAGAAAAGAATATTTCAAAAATAAATAATTATGGAACAGAGAGGAAATCTGAAGCTCTACACGCTCGAAGAAGTTACGGATGAAATCATCGGCAAAAAAGGAACTGCCGAACGAGACGAATTTGACAGGGACGTAGAGGAAGCATTGAAAGCCTACCAACTCGGGGAAACCATAAAAGAGGTACGCAAAGAACAAGACCTCACACAGGAGGCTTTGGGTGAAAGAATAGGGGTCAAAAAGGCGCAAATAAGCAAAATTGAAAATGGGCAAACGATGACTTTGCGCACAATGAGCCGTGTGTTCCGCGCCCTCGGCATCACGTCTGGAGAACTGCTTCTCAGCAACGGGCAGAAACTTCAACTTTGGTAACCGCTACTTCTTCAGTACGTCGGAAATCTTAGCCACTGCCGCTTGCTTGTTCTTGTCAAGGACTTTCGCATAAATCTGCGTTGTGCGAATGTTTGTATGTCCGAGCAATTTGCTGACGGTGTAGATGTCAGTGCCGATGTCGAGCATCATAACTGCGAACGTGTGCCGTCCCGAATGCACAATTTAAGCAAAAGCAACGGAAAGTGAAGATGAGAGAAATGAACTGCAAGTGGTTGAGAATGAGCAATATTTCATAATTCTGCCAATTGGCTGCAAAGCAAAGCCGAGCAGGATATTGAGTTATTTCAGTTACCAAACCGTTAGCGGTCAGTTACCGAAACCAACACTGCTAACGAGGTGAAAAACAAATAGTTTGTCACCAGTGTTTGTTGCACAGTTCTGCACAACTTTCAATGACGGAGAATGCTTACTGATTGATTATTTTTGCAAACTAAAAAAGTAAGCAGATGAAAGTTGAAAAATTCAAGGTGCTGCTCTACCTTAAAAAGAGCGGATTGGACAAGAACGGTAAGGCTCCCATCATGGGACGCATCACCCTCAACCGAACAATGGCGCAGTTCGGTTGCAAGTTGTCATGTACGCCAAAGTTATGGAATCCACGTGAGAGCAGACTTGACGGCAAGAGCAAGGAGGCTGTGGAAGTGAACGCCAAGATTGACAAGCTGTTGCTGGCAATAAACTCAGCCTACGAGTCACTTGTGGAGCGCAAGACGGATTTTGACGCAAAGGCGATAAAGGATCTGTTTCAATGCAGTGCAGACACTCAGATGACCTTGTTGAAGCAGCTTGACGCCATCATTGCGGACATTGAGTCAAGAATCGGCATCGACTACAAGAAAGGCACGCTGCCAAACTACCAGTACACTCGCCTGACATTGGGATTGTTCGTCAAGAAGCGTTATGGAACTGACGATGTGGCATTCGGTGAGCTTGACGAGCAGTTTATCCGTGAGTACATGGACTTTTGCTTGGACGAGAGAGGTCTTGCACTTGATACAGTCCGCCACTATCTCGCCATCTTGAAGAAGACCTGCCGAATAGCTTTCAAGGCAGGACACTCCGAGCGTTATCATTTCATGCACTTCAAGCTACCTCAAAAGAAAGAGAATCCACCAAAGGCATTGACACGTGAGGACTTCCTGAAAATTCGTGACCTCGAAATACCAGAGCGAAGAAAATCGTTGGCTTTGACCCGTGACCTTTTTCTTTTCGCTTGCTATACAGGCACGGCTTATGCCGATACGGTTTCCATCACGGAAGAAAACCTCTTTCGTGATGAGGAGGGCAGCTTTTGGCTGAAATACCATAGAAAGAAGAACAAGATGCTTGCACGTGTGAAGCTGCTGCCAGAGGCGCTTGCCATGTTGGAGAAATACAAAGACCCGACAAGACCTACTCTTTTACCGCCACAGGAATTTCGAGTGTTGAGAGGTAACATGAAAAGTCTCCGAGTACTATCTGGCATAAGTATGGATTTGGTCTATCATGTTGGACGGCACAGTTTCGCATCGCTCGTTACGCTCGAAGAAGGTGTTCCGATAGAGACTATCAGCAGAATGCTTGGTCACAACAACATTCAGACCACGCAAATCTATGCACGTGTCACCCCGAAAAAGCTATTTGAGGATATGGACAAGTTCATCGAAGCCAACAAAGACTTCAAGTTTGTTCTGTAATATTTTTACAAAATAAGAAAGGAACATAACAATGAGAAGTACATACAAGCAGTTTTATTATATCAACCGTGGCAGAGTAAAGGCAGACGGAACCACATCTATATTTTGCCGTATCACGATTGACGGCAAAGTGTCAGCCATAGCAACAGGTCTTTACTGTGCTCCCGAAGAATGGGACACGAAAAAAGGTGAAGCCAAGAATGCAAGAGTGAACGGACAACTGCAAGCGTTCAGACTAAGAATTGACGAAGCCTACGAGCAGGCAACAAAGGAAAAGGGCATCGTTACCGCCGAGATTCTGAAGAATGTTATTGTTGATGCAAATACTATCCCGATGACATTGCTTGCCACTGGCGAGGAGGAGCGTGAACGCCTTAGGCTGCGCTCCATCCGTATTAACTCAACATCTTCTTATCGCCAATCTAAGACATCGCAGCTAAACTTGCGAGAGTTCATCGGGTTACGAGGAATGAATGACATTGCATTTGAAGATTTGACTGAGGAATTTGGCAAATCTTATAAGTTGTTCTTGATTGGCAAAGGGTATAGTGCATCCAATACGAACCATAATCTTTGTTGGCTGCAACGCTTGGTTTATATCGCTGTTGACAGAGGTCTGCTGAAATTCAATCCATTGGAAGATGTCGGATATGAAAAGAAAGGCTCACCAAAGCGTAGACATATATCCAGAAATGACTTGCTGCTCATTATGGAGACTCCTATGGAGGATAAGGCTTTGGAGTTGGCACGCAGAATGTTTGTTTTCTCCAGCCTTACAGGTTTGGCTTATGTCGATTTACGTAACCTGTATCCACACCATATCGGGATGACGGCAGACGGTAGAAAATACATCCGTGAGAAAAGAGCAAAGACCAACAACGAAGCGTTCATTCCCTTGCATCCGATAGCTGAACAAATAATGTCGCTATACAATACAGCGGATGATAGCAAACCAGTTTTCCCTCTTTCTTCACGTGATTCCATGTGGTTTGAATTTCATTCACTCGGTGTGGCTTTGGGTATAAATGAGAACCTTACCGCACACGTTGCAAGACATACATTCGGAGTAAACATGGTTACTTCGTGCATATCAATGGAAAGCATCGCCAAGATGATGGGGCATTCCAACCTGCGAAGCACCCAGGTCTATGCCGTCATCACCGATGACAAGATATCCAAGGACATGGACAAGCTGATGCAGCGCAGAGAAACAAAAGAAACTGACCAAAAGAGAAATAAGGAGGACGAAAAATGAACAGAGGTGTTATAACTATCAGCGAGAGCGGAACGGTATCCATTCCGACCGATACTGTATGGATGACCATGCAGGAGATTGCCGACATGTATAATGTGTTCGGCTGCTATGTGCGCAAGGCTGTCAAGGCTGTATTCAAGGACGGCATTCTGAAAGAGCAGGGTGTACACCGTCATGTCAGGAAAAACGACCGCATCAGCTATGATGTGTATAGCCTTGAACTCGTCATTGCGGTAGCCTTCCGTATTGACAGCATTGAGAGCAGAGCCTTTCGGGAGTTCATCATGCAGTCCGTCATCGGCAAGCAGACAAGCCGCACCAAACTGGTCTGTATCTTTACAGAGAACACAATGGCATAGACCTGCCATAAAGCAACGTTCCTTGGAGGCTTTGCGCCTCCAGCCACTTGGGCGAACCACCGCAGTGTGTTTTAGCATGGTATTAGATTTATACAGGTAACACAAATGATACCCGGCAAACACGACCAACTCGGTATAGCCAATAAAACGAGGCGACAACCTATAACAACCACGCTCGGTAAGTTATACGTTGTCGCCTTGTTCATTTCACCCCACTCATCAAGGACATGTATTTCTCCTACAAGCCCTTCATTCTGTACGCCTCACGATAGTTAGCCATCAGAATCTTCTGAATGTCGGACTCGCGGTAGAGTATCTTTCCGCCAAGCTGGATATACGGGATGACACCGTTGTTTCGGTAGTCCTGCAGGGTTCTTCGGCTCAGTTGCAGCCTGGCACAAAGCTCCTTGTCCGTCATGAAGCGCTCACCGCCAAGCATGGGGCGGTAGTTCATCACGGCACGTTCAAAATTGTCAACCATTCGGTTGAGGTGGTTCACGATGTGGTTCATCCACTCGCTGTTTCTTGTCATTACTTCATTGCTCATAGTTGTCTCGTTTTATTGTTGATACTTACATTACTCGGTTTACTTGCTGCATTGGATTAAGTGGCTGTTGTATATTGACAGCCTAACCTGTGCGCTTGCGAAAGCGCATGTCCTTTTTCCTGTCCTCCACTACTGCTACGATAGCCATCACGTCCTCAGGCTTGTAGTAGGTCTTGTGGCTGATTTGCGTATAAGCCAAAGTTCCGTTGTCCCGAAGCGTCTGCACTGTCCGTGGGCAGATGTTGAGCGTCTGACACACGTCCTGCGTGTCGAGCCACTTGTTCATGGTCTTGTCCTCACTGCGCTCACGGATTCTGTCCATGCGCTTCACGAAGTTCTCCAACTGGGCATCAAGATAGTTGAATGCCTCTTCCTCGAATACGATGAATCCCATACTTTTCTTTTTTCTAAGTTAATACTATGTTATATGTCACAAAGCTCCACGCATATGCTGTGCCCCACGTTTGTGAGTGCAAAGATAAGGCACGGCAATCTAAAAACAAGCGTTTTCAATTTCTGTGGCAGTATGTTGCCGGGGTTTGCCGACTTCAACGCCAAAAACAACAAGAAAAACTTGCACGACTGCAACGAATATATGAACAATGATGCGTTGAGAAATACGTTGAAGTTTTCACAGCTATCTCGATATGCAAATAAGCAAGCCACAACTAAATTGCCACGTTACACCCAATCAGTTGCATGGCTGCACTCAGTACACTTACTTTGCACCCGACAATCGGTCAATGGTGCAAACCGTGACCACTATACTAACAAATAAAACAGCATAAGCTATGGCAAGAACAAAAGATGCAGTCTTGGCTCCTGAGCAAAAGGAGCTGATGGAAAAAGAGTATTTGGATTTTGTTAAACCATCTACGTATGGCAACAAAGCCAATCCAAGTAGTTGTAATTCTCTCTATGATGATTATGATGATGTAGAGAACCCAGAGTTGAGAGCAATTGTAGAGAAAGTTGCTGCAACAACTCCCTATAGAGAGGAAACATCAACGAACGAGGCTCAATCGCCACCGAATCCGCAGAAGCGCATCAGGGGCAAGCAGCGCAAGGCGACATTGGAGGAGTATCAGCAGACCTTCCTCCAAGTTCCAAGGATTGACGACCGCAAGCCAGTCTTCGTCAGTTCTGATGTACGAGACCGTCTTGATCGTGTCGTCCGCATCCTCGGAGGGAGACGCATGAGCGTATCGGGCATCATCGAGAACATCGTGCGCCACCACCTAAGCCTTTATGAAGAGGACTTCGAGGCTTGGCGCAAATTGTGAGAATTAAGGTCTGCGACCTTGGACGTGGATAGCTGAAAGGCTGTAATTCCAACTAACGTGTTCTGAGAGGGAGCGAGGTTATGTTTTGGGAACCCCAAAACGCCTCGCTCCACCATGAGGGTGGAGGAATTTTGCTCCCGACGGTCGCAGAAAGTGAGTGTACCAACTGTAAACAGTGTATAGAATGACAAGCATACATGAACAGGACAAGAAAAAGGGCGGAAGACCGCCCACAGGCAGGGTTCGCAAGCTGTCGAAGTCTGTCACGGTGAAGTTCTCGAAGCCAAGCTACGAGGCATTGAGACTGAGGGCGAGAAAAGCCAACCGCAAGTTGGCGGAGTACATCCGTGAGTCCGCCTTGAACGGCGAGGTGGTCAGTGGACACAACACTGAGACGGTTGCCATCGCCAAGAACCTCATCGGTATGGCGAACAATCTCAACCAACTTACCAAGCTGTCGCATCAGAAAGGTTTCCATGAAACCCATGTATATGTGGTGGACTTGTTGAGAAGATTGAAAGAAATCCTTGGCGAGTATCGCCAAGCAAGTTATAAACCGAAGCCAAGCAGTATGGGCAGAAAGGAGGATACCACATGATAGGCAAGCTAAAGAAAGGTGCATCTTTTGGTGGTTGCGTCCGCTACGTGACAGGCAAGGACGAGGCGAAAATCCTTGCCTCTGATGGTGTGTTACTCGGCACGAATGCCGAGATGACGCAAAGTTTCGAGCTACAAAGGCAACTAAATCCAAGGATTAAGAAGCCTGTGGGGCACATAGCTTTGAGCTTCAAGCCCGGGGACAAGCCACGTTTGACGGATGAATTCATGGCTAAGATAGCCCTTGAATACATGCAGATGATGGGGATAAAAGATACTCAATTCATCATCGTAAGGCATCACAACACCGACAATCCACATTGTCATATCGTGTATAACCGCATCAATAACGAGGGCAAGCTCATATCAGACAGGAATGATTACAGGTGTAATGAGCAAGTGACCAAGGCTCTAAAATCCAAGTATGGACTGACCTACGGAACGGACAAGAGCAAGACTAATACTCGTAAATTGCGCAATGCTGAGCGTGCCAAATACGAGATTCACAATGCTGTCAAGGATGCCTTGAAAGTCGCTGATAATTGGCAAAAGTTCAAGAATGAACTTGCAAAGCGAGGTGTTCACTTGGAACTTGTCTATAAGGACAAGGAGCAAACCAAGGTTCAAGGCATCCGTTTCTGCAAGGATGGATATAGCTTCAAGGGTACGCAGATAAGCCGAGACTATAGCTTTGGCAAACTGAATGCGAGATTAGAGGGAACGGAGAACCTTTTATCAGCAAGAGCCAAATCTGCTCAGCAATATGAGCAAGGCTATCACAAGAACAACCAGGAGCCATCCATATCGGAGAACAGTCAAGACCCTTGGGACGGTATTTCTTCCATAGGACTTTTTGCTCCAGCCAATGCTCAGACCTTTGAGCAATTCCCAGAGGATGAATCATCCAAGAAGAAAAAGAAGAAACGCAGAAGAGGCTTTAGCCTTTGATGCAAGTTACAAACCATTCAAACAACAAAAGAAAGATGAAAGAAGAACTATTGGAAGCCATCTACGGCACAGTTGAAAGATTGGAGCAGAAAGTCGATGAACTTTCTGCCTCACCAAAGAATACAGAAGCGGAAAGCACTCCGGTCTCTGTAAGTGTTGATACAAGCAAACTTGAAAAAGCTATTCTTGCTATGGCTGTAAAAGAAGGGGAAGCTATTGACAAATTGGTAAGATTAAGAGAGGCTATCTGTATCTTTACCGACCTTACCAAGAAAGAAGCAAGCAAAGATGAACAGCGAAGCAAACTCTTGTTTGATACCATTAATCAGGTGAAACAAGAGCTGAATGCCACATCAAAAAATGTGCAGGACAAACTTCACGCAATGGATAACACACCTCTGAAGAAAGTAGTGACTCATCGCTTCGAGCCAACTTCAAAGTATGTTCTTCTTTTAATTGGAGGCTTGGCTCTATCTCTTGTCATCTCCATTTGGGGCAATCTAACCCAATGGCAAGAGCATCAAGCTTTGGAGATTGCAGACTTGAAATATCGGGCATTGAAGATGGTTCTTCCATCTGATGATCAAAATGTCCGATACATCGAAAAGAACTTCTCCGTATGCCCAAATAAAGAAGTTATTGAGAATGTGAGAAATCGTGTTACTGCTTATGAGGATTCTGTCCGCCACCATTATGAAATGATAGAAATAGCAGCAATTAAAGATAGCATTGCTAATAGCCTATTTAAAGAGGCGAATGTAATTAAAAAGAAAATTAATAAGCAATAATAGACAACGACCATCGGCTACAAGCGCATCCTTCGCTTCGATAAAGTAAAGACGAACGGTCTCCGTATCGTGTTCGATAGTACAAGAACTTGTCTGTGCATCAACAATGTTTCAGCATACTAACTTTCATTCAACTCTCAACTATTCATCCGTGTCCGTGATGCCACTCGTTTGACATTGCGGGCACTTTTTATTTTTATGATGGCTATGAAGAAGAAATAGATAATTATAACAGTTTTGGTTATCTCATTTGTTACATCTTATATATTATGCGGCACAGAACAAAATGATTCAGGTATTGATTCTATCAAGCTTGAAGAATATACGGCAGTTTTGGGAAATAGAGTTAGCTTGGATTCCATAGCAGGAACTTATAACGGTGTGTTACCACCTAATGTTGAAACAACACTCACATTAAATGCTGATGGTACCTATTTGTTGATACAGTCATACAATGAAAAGTAGAACAAACAGGAAAGGTTAAGAGGAACTTTCCAAGTGCTTGACGGTAATATATTGATGCTTGTACATCCTTCAAGTGGTGACAATAAATTCTATAAGGTGAGGGATGCCAACCATATTGTTCTGATAGATTCGTTCGGTAATGAACCCCCAAAAGAGGATAAGAAGAATTATATTCTAAAAAGGAAAGTATGAAAAATATAAATAAACCGCGTCTAACTATAACTTTTATAGCTTGATACAGTTTATTTACACTCTCCTCATCTCAATAAAATTGGTAAATTTATTTTTCAGTCAACCAATTTTTACGGATTTTCCCATAATCATCCCAGTTCCAATAACAATTTATTTTTACTGGGTAACATCTTCGGTTCGGGATATCCAACATTGAAAGCTGCTCTAAATTGTATATCGGTGTCAAATCCATATCTTCTATTAAGAAATTTTTCCCAAATAAAGCAAGAGCTTTAATCCTTTTTAAACCAGCCAAAGACTTGATTGAAGCCAATTTATCTGTTTCTATTATAACAACCTCAACATTTTTTGAGTTTGCTAAAAAGTTGATGTCGTGAAGGTTTTTGACGCCTCTAATCTCTATTCTTATTAAATTTCTAAGAAAAGAAATGTCCGAAAACGACTGTACCTTTTTGCAATTTAGTATAGTCAAACTTTTAAGTTGCAATAGTTCCTTCGCAAAAGATAGAGATGTTATATTGGAATTAGCTATTGTTAAATCTTTCAGGTTTTTCAAATTTCCAATACAATGTTTATCCCCAATTTTAAAATCATCAATATATAGTTTTTCTATACTATTACAAGAAAATAAAGAATCATTTCGTTTATCACCATAACAAAACACATTTTTTAGATGGTAAAAGGCATGATAATCAATATCATTAGCATTGGGTAAATTCAAACACAATGTTACCAACTCATGCTGTTGCTCAACATTTTTAATTCCAACAGAATGAGTATCTATTATTTCTAATGTTTCTATCGGCTTTATATATCGTAAAAAAGTATAGTCTGAACATTTCCATCCCAATGAATGGTTCAGGAATAAATGCTTTATTTCATTTTTCTGGATGATGTTTACAAACGAATCTTTCCATTCACTGTAAATAACCAAACCTAATCCATTTAATTTTTCCTTATTATATGGATTCTCTGTTACTATTCTATATTTTTCTTTATACCACATATTTCATTGTTATTATGATGTGCAGTCATTAGTGTCCCGTTAAAATCGGGACACTAATGAATATGCATCCTAAAAAACACTACTTATAATTGAGTATATTCTAAATATTGTAAAATATCTTCTAAATTATCATAATAATCCAATATGTTCGGTTCTTTACGCATATACATTTTTCTCACATGGGAAAGAATTATCTGTTTTAGCTTATGAAAATTTGAAGGATTTACGATTTTACACAAAGCCAAATCAATAAAGATCCAGTCAGCTCCAACATCAGGTAGAGAAACCTCTCCGTTTAAAATTGGCAATATTGTTTTATTATAGAGTTTATCAAGTGACGAATATTCTGAAAAGACATATTCTGCACACTTTTGAACTTTTGCTTGTAATTCATTAAAATCGGTTGCATATTTTTCCCCATTCAAGTTGAAATAAAACTCGTCTTGTATAGATAGCATTTCCCCAGAAAAATCGATACTGGCTCCGTCTCTTTGGTCTTGCAAATTTTTCACACTAAATTTCTCAAACCATTTTGATAGAATATCGAATCTTACACCATAGATAGGGTATATTACGAGAGATGATGTTGCTTCGTCAATCCAGTGATCCATCTCAATAATTTGCTTACCACCTTTTGTCTTCAACACGAAGGAAGAGTCTCTTTTTCTAAATTTATATTCAGAAAAAAAGTCAAGATTAAGTAAATCTTTTATTATTTTATCAAATATCATAATTTATAATTTTACGATTCAATGATAGTATTTCCTACGGAGTACTATCATTGAAATTCATTTATTTTTTATTTACACGGTTATGTAATACTTCACGTTGTTCTCCAGATGGTCTGGGTAGTTGATACCCGTCAGATGCTGATAGTCGTAATCGTAAGTAATGAACTTTCCTTCCTTGGCAAGGTTGGCAGTCTGCTTTGTAAGCACATTGCCGAGCGCATCATAAGTGAAACTTGTAATGCCGCTTGCAGGATGGTTCACCTCTGTACGGCGGTCACCCATGTCGTAAGTGAATGTGGTAACAGGAAATCCGCCGACATTCCGAAGTTCGGTAATATGGTTTATGACATATCGTTTCATATGCGAATATCCTCAATTTTTTATCGTTTTTATCCTACAAAAATAACGTTTTATTTTGATAATCCATCCAAATCCCTTGAATATCTGCTGTATTCCGTCGTAATTTAGACAAAATAGAAATATAATCTGCAAAAATGGAACTAAGCAATTGATTTCCCAATATGGCAAGATACATATATGCGTTTATGAATATGTTCTTTTTGCCATACTCTTAAAATGACGTTACATGAAAATTACTGTTGGTAACTACTCTTTTACCTTTGCAAAGACTAATCTTAATATTTTGTAAAATCACAGCATAAAATGTTGTTTTTCAGAAATTAGATTTAACTTTGCACTCGAAATCAAAGCGTTCTTTGTATATTGCAAAGTTGTGAAAGAAAAAGAATATAGCTCGTTTCTAAATCGTTAGCAGTCACATTCTTTAAAATACTCAACTCGCTGATATTCAATAAATAAAAGAATTTACTGTGACTCGCGCAATGGAATGTGATGTGCTTATCAATGCCTGTGATTGGCATTATCCGTTTTCTGAGCGCGTTGTTGGCGTGCATGGATGATGTCAGCGCAAAAACCATCTCTGATGTTTTTGGTTGACGATTGATAATTTCAACAGCTTGTTCGTTGATGTCAAGATATTCTTGCTGCCGAGTTTTCTGTTGTTCGAATGTAATCCGCGTAAAGCCGAATTGCGTTGAAATGTTCGACCACTTCAGATTGCGAATATCGACCCATCGTAATCCTGTAAGGCACGAAAAAACAAAAGCATCCTTAATAGATTCATAACGTGGATGACACGGACTTGCAATCAACAAGCGCAATTCGTCAATTGTCAGAAACGCACGTTCCTTTGGGTTGACTTTCGGTAACTCTCGGATGGTTGGGATGTCGTCTTTTGAAATGATGTGGTCGCGTGCCGCTGTATTAAGACTCGTCGTAAAAATAGAAATAAGATGATACACCGTACTTGGATTCAGCGAACGACCTGTGCGCAAGGAAGTCGTAGATAATAGGTGTTTTACAAATCCGTTCGTCCAAGCCGCCGAAGTAATATCGTCAAAAGTGAGCGATTCCGCCCTCTTGTCGTAAAGCTTGATTTGATGCAAACACGTCATCCAGTTTCGTTTCGTGCAGACAGTGCGTGATGGACTGCTGATAAGTGCGCGGAAATATTCGCAAAACAATACTGTCGGACGCTCGCCATCAAGACCGAACCGATCGTTCCGCGCGTCAAGAATCCGCTTCGCGCATATTTCTTCAGCAAGCCGCATTGTTTCTCGGTTTCGTTGTTTGTCAGCCCTCGTTCGTTCTGGTTCCAGGAAAAGCCCAAGCGTTTCGTTATGCCGCAAGCCGTTGCTTATCACATCAAGATATAGCCGTATGCGACCGCTCGGCAACTCTCGTTGGCGTAAAGTAATTGATGTTTTCTTCTTCATTTTGCGTCGTGTGTTTATAGATTTTCCGTGCAACAAAAATACAACAAAAAAACCAAAAGGAATCAAACAAAAACAAACAATCTGCAAATTTGTACGCTCTGTATATCGTTAGTTTTGTTGGTTTTGTGTGTTTCAGTCTGTTTTGGTTTGATATGCGAAATCTTTGCATTACTTTTGTATACAACTAAATCAAACGATATGGCAACACCAGTTTTAGGCATAGTAGTGCCTTGCTACAACGAACAGGAAATGCTGGAAACCACAATCCGGCAACTATCGGCTGTCATCTCAGGACTTGTCGACAAGAACAAGGTTGCAGATTCAAGCTGCATGATTTTAGTCGACGACGGAAGCCGCGACGCCACATGGGACATCATTTCAAAACACGCCGCAGAAACAAGCGTTGTTTGCGGGGTGAAACTCGCCGGCAACGTAGGCCATCAAAATGCCTTGATTGCCGGTCTGACCGCCGCTGTTGAGTTTTGCGATGTGACAATTTCAATTGACGCCGACCTTCAGGACGACATCAACGTCATCGAGCAGATGGTAGACAAATATCTTTCAGGCACCGACATAGTATACGGAGTGCGCGACTCGCGTGCAACCGACACCTTCTTCAAGAAGAACTCCGCCCTGATGTTCTACAAGCTGATGAACGCACTTGGGACAAAGACCATCTACAACCACGCCGACTACCGTCTGATGAGCCGTCGGGCAGCAGAGAAACTGCTTGAGTTTCCAGAGCGCAACCTCTTCATCCGCGGCATCGTGCCTCTCATCGGTTTCACCACCGACACCGTGACCTACGACAGGAAGGCGCGTATGGCTGGAGAATCGAAATATCCGTTGAAGAAGATGTTGAGTTTTGCCGTCAACGGCATCACGTCGTTCTCCATCCGCCCCATCCGGCTGATTTTCTCCGTTGGCATAATAATGCTTCTCGCCACCATCGCAGTGTCGCTCTACACGCTTCTGGCATACACAGCCGGACACACCATCAAAGGCTGGACATCGCTGATGTTGTCGCTTTGGTTCATCGGCTCGCTTATACTCATCTCGCTTGGCATTATCGGTGAATATATCGGCAAGATTTACGTTGAAGTGAAGAAGCGCCCCCGCTTCTTCATTGAGAAAAGCATCATAAACCGCACTGAAAAAATTTCGAAATAACTATGGAATACGGATTTGTCAAAGTTGCCTCCGCCGTTCCCACAGTGAAGGTGGCAGACTGCAGGCACAATGCAGGGCAGATGGCAGAAATGATTGCCGACGCCGCAAATCAGAATGTGGAAATCATCATATTCCCAGAGTTGAGCATCACCGGATATACATGCGGCGACTTGTTCGCACAAAGCGTCCTGCTCGAAGAGGCAGAGAAATCGCTTGAATGGCTGGTTGCGGAAACGCAGTCGCTTCCTGTGATTTCGATCGTTGGAATCCCGCACCCACACAACGGCTCTCTCATAAACGCCGCCGTGGTGTTCCAATCAGGCAAAATTCTTGGAGTCGTCCCTAAGACATTCCTTCCCAACTATAAGGAATTTTACGAAAAACGCTGGTTTGCATCAGCCTTGCAAACCCCAGAATGCGTGACTTCAATCTGCGGACAACGCGTGCCAATGCAGCGCGACATGCTGTTTGCCACCGGCAACACAACATTTGGCGTAGAAATCTGCGAGGACCTTTGGTCCACGATTCCTCCAAGTTCATTCTTGGCACTCGAAGGCGCTGAAATCGTGTTCAACATGTCGGCCGACAACGACTGCGTCGGCAAGCATTCCTATCTGAGGAATCTTGTAAAGCAACAATCGGCAAGATGCATCGCCGGATACGTATTCTCTTCCTGCGGATTCGGAGAGTCAACGACCGACGTTGTTTTCGCCGGCACTTCAATAATCTGCGACAACGGCTCAACAATCGCCGAAGGAGAGCGCTTCGCCATGGACAGACGGATGACCGTAGGAGAAATCGATGTCGAGAGTATCCGAAACGACCGTCGCGTCAACACCACGTTTGCCGAGAGCCGCGGGCTGCACTCTCGGCAAGCCGTCACGATAAACGCTTTGCCGCAGACTCCGTCGGCACTCAATCTGACAAGAGCCGTCAACCCCCTCCCGTTTGTGCCGTCAGGCTCCAAACTCGATTCTTGCTGCGAAGAGATTTTCGCCATCCAATCCACCGGATTGGCACAACGGTTTGCCCACACGCATGCGGAAACAGCCGTAATAGGCATCTCCGGAGGTCTTGACTCCACTCTTGCACTTCTCGTGGCAGTAAACACATTTGACAAGCTCCACAAAGACCGCAAAAACATTATCGGCGTCACAATGCCCGGATTCGGCACCACCGACAGGACTTATACCAATGCCCTGTGCCTTATGAAGTCGCTCGGCGTGACCATCCGCGAGATTTCAATCAAAGATTCCTGCATCCAGCACTTCAATGACATCGGCCACGACATAAACGTGCACGACGTGACTTATGAGAACTCTCAGGCCCGTGAACGCACCCAACTGCTTATGGACATTGCCAACCAACGCAATGGAATGGTAATCGGAACAGGCGACTTGTCGGAGCTTGCTCTCGGATGGGCCACCTACAACGGCGACCACATGTCGATGTACGGAGTCAACGCAAGCGTGCCCAAAACGCTGGTAAAACATCTTGTTGCGTGGATTGCCAACCGCCTTGACGACGAAACGGCAAAAACAACATTGCTCGACATCGTCGACACCCCTATCAGCCCGGAACTGATTCCAGCCGACAAAAATGGCAATATAAAGCAAAAGACTGAAGACATCGTCGGTCCATACGAACTGCACGACTTCTTCCTGTACAATTTGCTCCGTCACGGATTCTCTCCGAAGAAGATTTTTGCACTCGCGCAAATCGCCTTTGACGGAGAATTTGACAATGCCACCATCAAGAAATGGCTGACAACATTCTGCCGCCGTTTCTTCAACCAGCAATTCAAACGCTCTTGTCTGCCAGACGGCCCGAAAATCGGATTGTCGCTGTCGCCGCGTGGCGACTGGCGGATGCCAAGCGATGCCACATCACGTCTGTGGCTTGACGAATGTGAAAAACTTTAACAAAAAATGGACAAGAATATTTCTTTTATAGGCATAATTCCCGCCCGCTACGGCTCATCGCGTTTTCCTGGGAAACCACTGGCTGAGATAGGCGGAATGACAATGATAGAACGCGTGTGGCGGCAAGTGGCCAAAGTGCTCGGAGACGCCGTCGTTGCAACCGACGACAGCAGGATTTTCAAAGAGGTGGAACGCTTCGGCGGACGTGTCGTAATGACAAGCGAAAGCCACCGGAGCGGCACAGACCGCTGCTTCGAAGCCTACCGCAACTGCGGCTCGACTGCCGATGTAATAATAAACATACAAGGCGACGAGCCGTTTATCCACGAGCAGCAGATTGAGGAGATAATGCAATGCTTCAACGATGATGACACTCAAATTGCCACCCTCGCACGTAAGTTTGACAAAGAGAAAGGCTTCGATGCGCTAAGCGACTGGACAAAACCGAAACTGGTCCTCGACAACCGCAACTATGCGCTCTACTTCTCACGTTCGGTCATACCATACATCCGTAACAAAGAAACAGGGGAATGGGCTGAATCGTTCCCGTTTCTTATGCATGTAGGCATGTATGCCTATCGTGCGTCAGTGCTTGAGGAAATCACCCGTCTGCCGCAGTCGTCACTTGAAATCGCAGAGTCGCTTGAACAACTGCGCTGGCTGCAGAACGGATATAAAATCAAAGTCGGACTGACCGAACACGAGACTATAGGAATCGACACGCCTGCCGACCTCGAGCGTGCAAACAAATTTCTTGAAAGCAGCAATTTGCCAAAATGATGCAACGCCCTGAAATAAAAGAACTGTCAAACATACAGATTTTCAAGCCTCAGTCTACAACACTCGACAACGGCATCGATATGAAATCAATAAGCATCGGCGACCAGCCGGTGTCGAGGCTTGACATCATTTTTGAAGGAGGCAGATGCGACGGCAGAAATCAAACCGTAAGCGAAATGCTTTCGGCAATACTCCGCGAAGGCACAACAAGTCTCAACGCGCAGGAGATTGCAGAGGCCCTCGACTACCACGGCGCATGGCTCGGATGCGACGCTTCGTCACACAATGCCACGCTGTCGCTCTATTCGCTGAACCGCAACTTTGAGAAAGTGGTGCCCATTCTTGCCGACATTGTGATGAACCCGTCGTTTCCGGAGCAAGAACTCAGCAACTTGAAATCGCTTGCCGCCAACCGCCTGCGCATCAACCGGCAGAAAGTGGCATTCCTCGCTATGGAGACGTTCGCTCGGCTGCATTTCGGTGAAGGCTCCAACCTCGGAAAGGTTGTCTCAGAAAATGACATAGAAAGCATCACGACTGAAGAGCTATCTAAATTCCACAAGCAATGGTTTGCCCCGCAAAACATGTCTGTCATCCTGTCCGGGAAAGTGGAAGGGCAAATGTTTGACGTGGTCAACAACTGCTTCGGCAAAACGCCCGTCACAGGCGCCCCACAGCAAAGCGCAACCGACAGCCCGTCAATCAAATTCAAACCCGGCACCGTTGTCGTCGACAAACCCGACGCTCTGCAGTCTGCCGTAAGGATGGGCATGCCAACCGTGCTTCGCTCCGACGCCGACTACATCCCTCTACGCATTCTGGTCACAGCACTCGGCGGATATTTCGGCAGCCGGCTGATGACCAACATTCGCGAAGACAAAGGATACACCTACGGCATCTCGGCATCGCTGCTGGGCTATCGCAACAATTCTTTTATTTCAATCAGCTGCCAATGCGACACTTCCCACACTTGGCAAGTGGCAAAAGAGATAAAGACCGAGATTGAGAAACTGCAGAACGACACAATTCCCGATGATGAATTACGAAGGTTGAAGTCGTTTATGATAAGCGACCTGGCACGCACCCTCGACACGCCATTCTCAATCGCCGACTATTACGCGTCGCTCCACAACAACCACATCAGCACAGACTATTTCGAGCGGCAGCTGGCTACAATCAACTCCATTTCCGCCTCCAGCCTTCTCGACATAGCGCAACGCCGGCTGTCATCGGCAGAGATGCTAACTGTTGTTGCCGGCAATGCCAAAGAATTGTAAAACCACAAGAACTGACAAAGGCAGGACAGACGCCAACCGCTTCTGCCCTGCCTTTGATATTCAACAACTGTAATTACTTCTTCTCCGACTTCACAATCTCGTAGCTTTCAGCATCGATGTGGTAAAACGACAAATATGCCTTGCCTTCCTTCGCCTGACGCTCCGCTATCTTGTTGCGGTAGTCCTTCATTCGCGCGGCAAACGTGTTGATTTCCGACTGTCCCTGCGCAGCTTTTTCCGACTCGCAGCCCACTTCCACATTTTCTCCGTGCACTTCCTCAAGTTTGGCATAATCAGCCTCCATTTTCTTCACCGCAGCCTCGTCGATACGGTCTTCAACAAGCACACCTTTCACTCTCAGCACCTTATGAATGGCATCCTTTTCAAATGCCCCGAAAGCTCCGGCAGCCTCCGCACGAAGCATACGGTCGTCCTTCGCGCTCACAAGAAATGCCTTGCGTCCGCCATGCTTGCACAAATGCGAGCACTCACCTTCCACAACAATTGTGTCGCCAACATATTTTTCCGCGTTGTCGAGCACGTTGTCAACTGTCAGCGCCTCGTCGGCAACCGCCGCCTGACCACTGTCTGCCTTAGATCCGCAACTTGCCAAAAATATACTTGCAGTCGCCATTAATGCCAATAACGTTTTTTTCATCTGTTTGTTTTATTTTGAATTAGTGAATAATAATATCGGAATAAACACATAAATACCGAGAATCAGCGTCACAATGCCGCTCGCCACCGCCTTTCTACGACAACGGCGACAAACCGCAAACGCCACAACCGCCAGCACCGCCAGCACCGCATTGAACACCAGCACCATCCAACTTCCGGCAAAAGCTATGCGTGGATACACCAGCTGGTCGTTGCCCGACGTAAACGACAGCGTGAACGGGAAAACATACGCCTCCAGCTTCTCATAACGCGACTTCGCAATCTTCTCGCTGAAATTGCTGAGCAGCGACATCGAATTGTTGTCGACCGCGCAATATTCTATCTTATCGCCATCGTTGACATTGACAATCCAGTTGAATACGTTTGCCATCATGACTATCTTCTCCGTTTCCGGATTCCACTTAAACGGCATCCGCCGCATTGCATAAGTCGAAGCCTCAAGCATATACACATTGTGGTCTGCATCAGTGACAACGCCAAGGAAACGATGGTCGACATTCTCCGTGACAAACACATGGCGCACATCAATCTTTTCAGCGTCTGCCACACGATGCACATAAGGTCTGCCCACCTGCATTTTCACATGGTAAAGCCGATGGTTGGCATCTGCCATCAGATAGCCCTCGTCATACGGCTTACGGGATGTGACATTGGCATTCATCACCGTTGCAGGAAATGCAAAGCCCTCATCTTTAAGCATCTTCGTGAACCGCGCACTGCGCTCAGGCAAGACGGCATTTGTCGCCATATCGACAAACTCCATTCCGTCAGACGTGAATCGGAACACCTCCGTAGCGTCTTCAAGCTCCAGACGCTCCGGCATCGACTCCATCATCATGTCGACCCTGGCATTGACACGGTTCACCTCCCGCGGACTGCTTACAAAAACCCACGAGTTTTCCTTAAATATTTTTATCGACACCTGACGCCCGCAGACAGTGTCGGGCAGCTCATCCTTGCCCGACAGCACGGTGTAGAACACCTGCGGAAGCAGGCGGTCGCGCTCGTCGCGTGTCACCTCTTTCGACAAAGAGCCGTCAGCATTCAGCTCAAAATACTTCATCTTGCCGTCATCGTCGTCGCTACGCGACGTGACAAACTTATCCGACACCGGGCTATAATAAACCACCTGCGACTTCGATGCCGACGGCACGGCAAAACCGACAAGCCACGGAAGAAACCATGCCAGAACCAACGTGGCTGCCGCAACAAGAAATATGTTACTCAATTTTTTCATCATCAATCCTGAAGGCCCTCCTTAAACCGATATACCGAACGATAAACAAGCAACGCACACGACAGCGAGGCTACGACAAACAACAGCAGCACGCCGTTGTAGGCCTCCGGTGCATCGCCGGCAAAAAGCCATGAAACAACACCGACTCCAAGCAACGACAACGCCACCTTCTGGACTCGGCATCCTTCAATACACACCGCTGCGGTGAAAAAATAGGCAACGACTCCAGCCACAAACCACGGCGACATGGTCAAAACAACCCGCGACACGAGTTCCGGGGCAAGAATACGCATATCGTAAACCACAACAATCACCGACGTCACAACCGAAACCGCCACTATTTCAGCCAAACCGACAGCAAGCATGGCAAGCACCATACGGTTTTGCGAATACGGGAGATGCAACGTCAACTTAAACCGTTTCTGCACCATTTCAGGCAGCATCTGGGCAAGCCCCACACCAACGCCCACCGCCAGCGGGATAAACGTCAGATGATTCACAAACATATTGTCCTTCATCAGCATAATCTGCCAGATATGCTCTACGCCTTTCACTGTTCCAACCCGGTTCATGCTAAGAATCTCGAATCCAGCCATACACACCGACAGAAGCAGTCCTATCAAAAACACACCGCGTGTTTTCAACCATTCTTTATATACTATTGCCTTCAACATAGTTCTAATATTTACCTGTCAATCCTATGAAAATGTCCTCCAACGACAATTTTTCCTGTCGTAAATCCTTATACTCGATTGCTTTTTCCTCCAATATTTTCCGCACAGCCTCACCGGTCTCGAAACTGAACGTCTCGCAATTCTCCCGAATGCGCGAAGTGCTGTAGAGGCGGCTGTCGGACTCCAATGCGCTGCAATCAGCAGCCGTAAACGCATAACGATGGAATGTGTCCATCAATTCCTTCACTGGCTTCTGCACCAATATCCTGCCATAGTCAAGAATTATGCAGTCGTCCACAAGCCGTTCCATATCCTGGATGATGTGCGATGTCATAAACACCGTCTTATTCTCCGCCTTGGCATACTCACGCAAATAGTCGGTAAACAGACGGCGATAACCCGGATCAAGCCCCAAAGAAAAATCATCGAGCACCAAAAGGTCGGCATTCTGCGCAAGAATCAATCCCAACGCCACCTGCGACCGCTGGCCGCACGACATGCTTGACAACTTCTGGTCGGGCGTGACTTTCAGTTTCTCCATCAACTCATAATACGCCGCACGATTCCACTTTTTATAAAATTGAGAATAGAAACGCTCTATCTGTCCGATAGTCATAAAGGCATACTGCACATGCCCCTCCAGCAGCAACGCGATGCGCTCGCGGGTAGCCGCCGACATTTTTGTTATGTCTTCACCAAAGATTTTGCACACACCACTCTGCGGGCGCAGATAGCCCATCAGAATGTTGATTGTCGTAGTTTTTCCTGTACCGTTCTTTCCGAGGAGTCCCAAGATGCGTCCTTTCGGCACATCAAACGACAGATTGTCATAGATAATCCGCCCTTTACCATAGCGCTGAGACAACCCCTTGACGGAGATTACAATCTCTTCTTCCATTTGTTGACTTTGTTTACTTCTTCAAGGTGCAAATTTAAGGCAATAAAAACCGCCTGCAAATACCTAAAAAAGAGTATTCGCAGGCGGTTTACATCCTATTCAATACCTAATAATTGTGTTATTCGGTTAAATTCATATTCTCAATCCGTGTAAAACAGATGTTGGCCCAGTTCTTGTTGGCAATCACCGAGGTGAGACACAAGCCCAAAGCGCGCGCCGCATTGACAATCATATCTATGTCGTCGACATAGAAACCGCTTAGGAACATCCGTCCTTTAGGTTTCATTGCCCGGGCGTAGACAGCGATGTCGTCGAGAATGATGTTGCGGTTGATGTTTGCCATGACAAAATCAAACGCTCCAGTCTCTGTCACCGTTTCCGCGCCACCAAGACGCAACTCCACTTCCGGTGTATCGTTGAGTTTTATATTGTCCACCGCATTTTCGTATGCCGCCGGATCAATCTCCACACCGACCACCTTCTCCGCGCCTCTCATAGCCGCAAGGATGGCAAGGATGCCCGTTCCCGTTCCCATGTCGAGCAACGACAGTCCCTCAAGGTTATTGTTGAGCAATCGGCCTATCATCATACTCGTCGTTTCATGATGCCCTGTGCCGAAAGCCATCCTTGGATCTATCACGATGTCGTATTCCGCAGACGGATAGTCGTGATGGAACGAACTGTGGACAACACACCGGTTCTCAAACACAATTGGTTGGAAATAGTTTTTTTCCCACTCGCTGTTCCAATCCTGGCCAGGGATAAGCTCCTCTGAAAATTCAATCTTTCCCTCAAACGGATATGAAGCGACGGCATCTCTCACCGCTGCCGCGTCATACAGCTCTTTTTTCACATATGCCGACAATCCTTCTGCGTCGGGGACAAAACTTTCAAAATTCTTCTCACCCAACAGCGCCGCCAGGATGTCTGTTTCTGACTCCATACACGGTGTCATGTTAAACCGCACCAAATAATAGTCGTTCATTGCTCAATTGTGTTTTTTAATATAAAATAAAAAAAGAGACTACCTTTATCAAGCAGTCTCTTCAGAGGTTCGTGGCGGAATCGAACCGCCGTACACGGTTTTGCAGACCGTTGACTAAGCCACTCATCCAACGAACCATTTCGTCTTTGCGTTTGCAAAGGTAGGCAAAAGATATTTAACGTGCAAATATTTATTGAACATTTTTTCGCAGACTTTCATCCTCGTTTGGCAAAGCGTTATTTATCAGCACTGTTGCCAACAAGTATTTTTCTTCAGAAAATGCGCTTGACGGGATAAAATCGAACGCCATGGCTTTGCCGGCATGAAACAGTTTGATTCCGGCATCCGCGACATCGCTCCTGCAGAAAGCCTCCCATCCTGTCTTTTTTACTGAAATGACTGCATTCTCCCCGTCGACAAACTCACGTTCGATTCCGCCTTCGCCAATCCTTACACGGCAACGGCGTATCGACGACACGCATTCCTCGCTCAACGCATAATAGAAATATGCAAGTCCGAGCATCATCGGAATCACGAAAAACTCAACCATAAGGGCTGCGTAGAGAAAATTCAGATTCCACAACGCCAAGACCGGGAACGGCAAGGCTACAAGCACAAAGAGCCACCATCTCCGCTTCAAATACAAAGGAAACAACTGCCGCATATAGGCACCAGCTGACAATTTATAGACTTCCGACTCTATCATTTAGACGTGTCGAGGAATGAAAAATACACCGCTCCGACAAGAAGCAGGAATGCCACGATATGATTCCATCGTATCGACTGCCCTTGAAACACGAATGTGGCGACAACCGTAAACACAACCAGCGTTATTGCCTCCTGCATCACCTTCAACTGAACCAACGAGAACGGTCCGCCATTTCCGGCATAGCCGATGCGGTTGGCAGGCACCTGAAACGCATACTCGGCAAGGGCGATTCCCCAAGAAAACAGTATCACGGCATACAGCGGCCAATTCTTAGTTATGCCAAGCTCTCCCAAACGCAAATGTCCATACCATGCCAATGTCATAAACACATTAGACACAACAAGCATCAATATTGTCAATATCGCAGAATTCATCATTTACCAAGTTTTATTCCATATTTTTCATAGACAGCCATACTCTCACGACGGCACTGCTGGCTGATTCCCGTTCCGTCGGGTTTGAACAACGCTTTTAGATTGATATAATTCTTCCCGTTGTCATACGTAAACGAGAACACCTGTTTCTTCAACTCGTTTGCCTTGTCGCAAGCAGGAGCATTACCTGTTGCCGGGTCTGCTCGGAGATCCAAAGGCACACTGTCGACTCTGACCGGCGACACCACTCCGCAAGGAGGATATCCAAGCACTGTCCACATAACCATGTCTTTAATTTTTTCAGGAGTGCCGACACCCTGTATTGCCACCGAGGCAGAAGATATTCGGCGTGGGATGAAATCATTGTCTGTGGCCCATTCCACAGTATCCGTCTCGAAATCTTTTCCTATCAACGAGTGATAATATGAGCGCGACAGCACCTCGGTCATAACCGCAGGAGTCACCGACGCGCTTGCCAGATACGGAGCAAGCAGATGTTCGGCTGTGCGGCGGCGCACATAGCCATATCCTTCCCCCTTCCTTCCCGAGTCTGAATAGTTGGTTCTGATCAGATAATCCCCCACGTCAAAACGGGCATATCTCCAATTGTCGGTTTCAAAATACGCGGCATTGCCATAGGCGTCTATCACACCGAAATTGGCTTCCACGCCAAGAGGCTTCGGCAACGTGTCGAGCAGACATGCGAAATCATCCACCGTGCGGCATTTTCCCAGAGCAATTGCCATAACCGCTCCCTCTTTATCCATTACCGAGACCGTGTCGTTCTTCAGATTGTAGGACGCCGTGTTCATTATGGCAAACCCAGCATCGTTCATTCCCATCCAAGCCTCCTTGCATTCCTTGTCGGAACTGTTGAAAAGCGCCACATAAGGAATTTTTCCGGCGGCATCTATCCGTTCCACCTTATTGTTCAAATCGCTCGTGTCGCGATGCTTCCACAAAATTGGCCTGCCGTCGGCAGTCAGGCTGCCTGATATGATGGCCGAGGTGCATGCCGCTGCGTCCACAACAGCCACACACGCCAACATCACCGATAATATTGTCTTCTTCATCTGCATCTGTAGATTTTTATTCTACAAAGGTAATGCATCTATAAAAAATATGGCAATTCCAGATAAAAAAATCCAAAACTGCCATATCGTAATTTATTTTCAGACTACCCTACTTCACGATAATCTTTTCAGTCGACACCCCGCCGTTGCCAATCATTCTGACAATATACATGCCAGCCTGAACCGACAACGCCAAACGGTTGCAATTGCGAGAATTTGCAACAAGGGCGCCCGCCTCATTATACACAAACACCTCGTCGGCCACTGCGCTTAAACGCAACTCACCATCGGCATAATCAGCTGTCAAACCGCTGTTTCCGCCAATGCACTCAACGCCCGACTGTCCATAATAAACCGGCTCATACTCATTGCCATAACGGTCGAGCACACAGACTGCATAATTATATCCCGACTTCTTGTCGTCGGGCATTGTATATGTGGTTTTATAACTCACTCCGAGCAGATATTCCGCAGGGATGTTTGAATCCAAAGTTTCCACATTCACAGACTCCGGCACTGCATATACCGAATAGCGCACATTGTCCACTCCTGCCCACGACAGCACCGTGGCACGCTTGCTGAGCGCCGACACCTGCACCTTCTCCAAATCGGATTTCTTCCAATCAATTGCAGGCGTAAGCGCTTTGTTCTGGAACTTGTTCACCTGCAGCCATTCGCCAAAGCCGGATTGCTTCTTGCCTGTTACATAAGCCGCTGAATAAAACACCGCTCCCGGAGCCTCGTTTTCCGTATAGTCGCGGGAGAACTGCACCTGCTTTCCAATTTCTTCCCAATCGCTGGTTGTGTTTGACGAGTTCAAGAACGAAATTGAATGGCTTGCGTAATGATGGCGTCCAAAATGCTTTGCCACATACGACCACCACTTTGTCATCGGTCCGAACGGATTGGTCTTGTGGTTGGTTTTCCAATACAGCTGCGGAGAGATGTAGTCTATGGTTCCAGCCTCAAGCCATGCCACAGGATCAGAGAAAATTCCATCATATTGCCAGTCGCTTGCCACAGGGCAACGGTCGATGCCGTGTTTTGCCGCAACAGCGGCTGATGTGCACGCCGCGCCGGCAGGGCTTATGCCGAAACGCACATACGGCTTTTGCTGCTGCACCATTTTGTAGACATCGGCAACCATCTGGTTTACGTTGTTTCTACGCCAGTCGCCAAACGTCATCGACGCGCCTGATTTTTGCCACAGATCGTAATCGCCGGCGCTGCTGGTCACAGGAATGCCTTCTGGATAAAAATAATCGTCAAACACAAGTCCGTCAACATCATAGTTGCTGATGATTTCCTTGCACACGTCAACGATACGCTTACGCACCGACTCCAATCCAGGATTCAGAATCGTGGTTGTCTTACCATCACTTTTGGTGTATGCCAACAACATACCCGCAGACTTCAAAGCCTGGTCCTGCGCTGTCGACCAATTGCTTCCTGTAGAGAATCGATACGGATTGACCCACGCATGGCACTCCATTCCCCTCTTATGGCATTCCTCAACCACAAACGCCAACGGATCCCATCCCGGATCCTTGCCGCGAGTTCCCGTAAGGTAACTCGACCATGGCTCGTAGCTTGATTTATAGAATGCGTCACTCATTGTGCGCACCTGGAAATAGACGGCGTTGAAATTGTTTTTCTGCAAAACGTCGAGATACTTGACCATCTCGTTTTTTTGCGCTGTGGTTGAGCTGGTGCTGCTTGGCCAGTCGAGAGCCCACACTGTTGCCATCCACACGGATCTCACTTCTCTCTTCACGCCCGACGACATCGGCAATGCCGCTATCGCCAGCAAAACGGCAGCTAAAGCACTGCGCTTCAATAATGAGGAAAAATTCATTTTTTAGGTTTAGTTAGGATTTTGATACAAAATTTTTTATCGCTCGCCAAATTTACGAATTTTTCTTCACGTCAGCGCCGAGCGTGCTGGTTTTTCGCTAAATTTGTGACATCAATGCCCATTTTGTTAAAAAAACAAAATGGGCGGAATATTCGCCCGGCATGACCTCCCAAACGGGAGTAAAGCAAACGTTATACTATTTTATGTTTTAAAAACACGGTGCGTGTGGATTTTATTTGTATCTTCATCCCCGAAAAAGATTCAATTTTAGGAATATGAGAAATTTCACCAACGTAAACGATATCGGCGACTTGAAAGCCGCAGTAAAAGAAGCATTGGAAGTGAAAGCCAACCGCTTCGGGTACAAACACCTTGGAGAGAACAAAACTTTGCTGATGATTTTCTTCAACTCATCGCTGCGCACACGACTCAGCACTCAGAAGGCAGCCATGAACCTCGGCATGAACGTAATCGTTCTCGACGTGAACCAAGGAGCATGGAAACTTGAAACAGAGCGTGGCGTAATTATGGACGGCGACAAGCCCGAACACCTTCTCGAGGCAGTTCCGGTGATGGGATGCTACTGCGACGTCATCGGTGTGCGGTCGTTCGCACAATTTCAGAGCAAGGACGACGATTATTCGGAAAAGATTCTGAACCAATTCATCAAATACTCCGGCAGACCGGTGTTCAGCATGGAAGCGGCGACACGCCATCCGCTGCAAAGTTTTGCCGACCTTATCACAATCGAGGAATACAAAAAGAAGGAACGCCCGAAAGTGGTGCTCACATGGGCCCCGCATCCAAAAGCGCTTCCACAAGCCGTGCCCAACTCTTTTGCAGAATGGATGCGCGCTGCCGACTATGACTTTGTCATAACCCACCCACACGGCTACGAACTGTCGGAGGAATTCACCGCCGGAGTGCCTATAATCTACGATCAGGACGAAGCTCTCCGCGGCGCCGATTTTGTATATGCCAAAAACTGGGCGGCATTTGCCGACCCCAACTACGGAAAAGTGCTGAGCACCGACCGCTCATGGACTGTCACCACAGAAAAGATGGCGCTGACAAACAATGCCTACTTCATGCATTGTCTGCCGGTGAGACGCAACATGATTGTGAGCGACGACGTAATTGAAAGTCCTCAGTCAATTGTCATCCCAGAGGCTGCAAACCGCGAGATTTCAGCCACCGTGGTCTTGAAACGCATTCTTGAATCACTATAAGGCAATGAAACGGTTTGTGTCAATATTGGTGGCAAGTGTTGCCGCACTTGCCGCATTCGCATCGCCGTCGACACGGCAATGGGACGAAGGCCCACTGAAATGGAGTGACTTTAAAGGCAACCCTGCTATAAAGTCGACAACTTCTTATTTCAAAGGTTTTCTGAAAACGGTCACCGACATTGAGCACGAGGGAAAGACACGGTTCAACTCCGACGTGCGCTTTGCCACTTCGGCGGTTGCGCTGATGGACTGCAATGCGTCTTATGCCGACTCCGCCTACCGCACCGACCAGATGCTGCGCTATCACCAGCTGCAGTTTGACATGCTTGAGATTGTACGCCGCAGGCTTCAAGCCGACCTCAATTCGGGAATGACCGGCATTGAGGCCGACAACAGAGTAGCATACTATCAACGAATATACAATGAGCAGACATCCGATTTGGCGAGAGCGACGGTCAACGGCAGCAACGACCAGCGGCTTCAGCAGTACGAATACATGACCCGCAAACAACTGGAGGAACAACTGCTGCCCAGCGTGCCTGAAGTAAAACCGGGCGACTGGCAAGCCGGTTGGTTTGTAGGCGCCGGATGCCTGATTCCGACAGGCGGCATTTCCGACCTGTTCAACTACGCATGGTTGTTCAACATCGGACTCTCCGGCGGATACAAGAATCTGATTCTTAAAGCCGACATTTCATACGGGCAGCCAGACATACACAATTTCACAGACTACAATTTCAACCCGTTCAACAAAACGACCGCCGAAGGCAACCGCTATCAATCGCTGAACAAATACACGAAACTGCTGTCGGGGAGCGTCTCGTTAGGCTATCGCGTCATCGACGTCAAACGTTTTGCCATAACACCGCATATCGGCGGCGGATGGACCAACTACGCTTGGAACAGCGGCGAATTCAAGGAGTTTGAGGAGAATGGGGAAACGGTTTGGAAACTTGTCACCGAATCGCAGAAAGAGTCTTTCCACAGCTTCAATTTCATGGCCGGCATCGACTTCGACTGGCGTTTCCACACCACAGTAAGCGACAAGTCGTCATTCTTGTCGGGACGTCGCGAGCAATACACATCGTCGGTCCGCCTGACGCCATATGTAATCTGCTACAACTACAGATCGCTCAGTCCGGCAATAAAAGGCGTGCACTTTGGAATCAATCTGACATACAGCGGATTCATAAGGGCTCTACGAATCAACTGACAGCACAACAAAAGGCAGGAGTTCGTTCCTGCCTTTTGTTTTATTTCTCAGGCAATCGCCTGCTTTCTTTTCTCAGCATTACAGCAAACGCAGTGACGACCATCAGACCGGTAAGCACCCACGATATCGGATAGACCGACATCAGCATCTTGAATCCGTGATAGTTGGGACACACCACATAAACCCACACAATCCTCAGCAGGCACGTGCCGACAACCGTAAACAGCGTTGGCATCAACGACCGTCCCATCCCCCGCAACGACGATCCGGATATCTCATAACTACATGCGAGCCACTGGAATGCCAACACCGTGTGCAAACGTATCGCTCCATACTCATGGACCACCGCGTCGGTCGAGAAGAAATTCAGGAAGAAGTCGTCCTGCCACACAAACAACAGGTTGGCAAATCCACAACCGACGACGCTCATCGCCATGCAGAGCCAGAATATGCGCTTCACACGCTGCATCTGCCCCGCGCCGTAATTCTGCCCGATAAAACTGATTGCAGCGCCATTGAACGCCACGACAATGAAATAGCAGTAGAATTCAAAATTCAATGCCGCCGACGAGCCTGCCACCGCGCCTGCACCATAGGTGTTGATTGTAGACTGTACTATCACGTTCGACACCGAAAACACCATTCCCTGCAACCCTGCCGGAACTCCTATTTTCAATATCCGCCTCAATTCCTGTCCATAAATTCGGATTCCCTTCAATTGAAGTCTGAGCGGTCCCCGCTCTTTCTGCATCAACACCACAATCATCGCAGCGCTCAATGCGTTGGCGATTCCGGTAGCGATAGCCACTCCTTCAACACCCATTCCGCACCAAAGCACAAAAATCAAATTGAGCACGGTGTTGACAATACCTGCCACAACAAGGATGTAAAGCGGACGGCGCGTGTCGCCTTTGCTGCGCAACACTGCTGAACCGAAATTGAAAATCATAAAAAACGGCATTCCCAAGAAATACACCCGCAGATAGAGCACTGCCATGTCGAGCACCTCCTGTGGCGTATCTATCAGTTCAAGAATCGGGCGTGCCACCGCCACGCCAAGCACTGCGAGAAACAATCCGCTGGCGAGCGCCAGCACAGACACCGTCGACACCGACCGGCGCACGCCATCGTCATTGCCGCTTCCTATCTGATTGGAGATTATGGCGTTGGCTCCCATCGAAATGCCGACAAACAAATTGATGAGCAGGCTGATTACCGGAGAATTAGCGCCAACGGCAGCAAGTGCCTCGCGGCCTACGAAACGTCCCACCACCGCCACGTCTATTGAATTGAACAATTGTTGAAGCACACTGCTTGCCGCCAACGGCAGGCTGAAAAGCAATATTTTTTTCAACAACGGTCCGTTGAGCATATCTATCTGATTCTTCTGCGCCATCAATTTCTCTTTTTATAACAGTGTGCAAAGTTAGCCCAAATATGCCACTCTCAATGTACCCGAATTCTTTATTTTGCTTTATTTAAAATTTCATCCGCCGCTTTTCCGCAGAAAGCAAGAAGTCATCACAACTACTTCCGCCCTCCGCCTACCGCCGACGGCAACTGCGATGCAATCCATCGACACACCGGCATCCTGACCTTATCGACAAGAATGCACACGACAAAAATCGCCACATAAAGTGCCACACTGCGCCACAGGAATCCCAACGTGTCGTAGTCCTCATAAAGACCGATCAACGAGTTGCGCAGCTTAATCCAAAAATATGGCGTCTTGTGAAGCAGGTAGACCATAAACACAGACACCGAAACCCAATTGACCGCCGGCGAAGAGAATGCAGGGATTTTCACAAAGACCATAAACAATGCCACCGCCGACAACAGCACAAAAGGATTGTTGTAAGCGAAATCAAGAGCCAACCCGATGGCGACTGTCGACAATAGATAGACACACAAATATCCCCACAACGGAAAAGCCTGCAGCAACGGCAAGTTTCTATGCAGACAATGACCTATAACGTACAGAAACACCATCTGCATCACGTTGTAGCCTGTGGGATTTATTCCCCCTTTGTGAAACCAGCCCAGATACACGTTTATGAATATCAACGCAAGCAGCATCAGATGCAGCCTGCGCCCGTCAAGACGCTCCAGGCCGGCATTCAGGAGCGGGCTTAAAAGAAACAAAGCAAGATAAGCCGGGACAAACCATAAGTCAGTTTTTGAATAAACAAGCAATGCGCCCACAAAACCGTCTGCCAAACAACCAGCCTCAACGCATCTGCAAGCATAGGCAAGCAGCGAGGCAAACAGGCACCACAGCGTGAAGTCAAGCAAACGGCGCCTGGTAGCCTTTATCCCGTAATAGCCCGAAATCAGCACAAAGCAGTTGACACCCACTATCGACAGTGATTCAAGAACGTCTTTCCACAAAACGCCAGAATCCAACGCATACAACTGTTCTCTTGTGGGCAAACCGAATGTGGCGCCGACAAAATGAACCATCAGCACCATCATCATACTCAATATGCGCAACATCTCTATTGCCGAATTCCGTTGTTTCATCACAATTTTTTTTAGAACGCCTCTCCTATCGCAAACACGAAGCCACAGGTGTTGCGTCCGAATCCGAAATCAATACGACCATTGACATTATGCTTCAGCTCAACACGCAGTCCGATGCCTCCATTCGCCAGAATGTCCTTGCATCTGAAATGTCCGGGCGACGTAAACACATTGCCCATTCCTCCCCATAGCGCCACGCCAAAGCGTGAAAACAAATGCTGACGGTATTCCACCTGCAGCGTTGTCAGGTTATTATCGATATAACGTCCTGAATAATAGCCTCTCATACGGATTCCGCCGCTGCCCAAAGCTTCCCGTAGCGGCCACGGAGACTGCTTGCTGTTGAAACTTGCATACGCGTCAAAGGCAAGCATCGCTCCTTTCCACAACGGCTGATAGTAATTACCCGTAAAACTGAGATTGAACAATGTCCTGTCAAACGTGCCAAGCACCTGAGGCCTCACCCCCATGCGCAGCATCAGGTTCACACCTCGCCGCGGCTGAAGAATGAAGTCGCGCGTGTCGTACTGCAGCACCAATCCGAGCCCCGTGAAGAAATGCGATTTGTCTTGTCCCTCAAGATAATCGATATTGTCAATCTTTGTAATCTCGGCATAAACCAAGTCGATCAATGCGCCGATATTGAAATTGCCTGTCATCAGATACATAAGGTCGGACGTATATTTCAACTGATTTCTTGTATAGTCAATCTTCGGATTCAAGCCACAAGCCTCTCGAGAGATTCCCCAGAAATCAAGCGGGGAATACGTATACTCCAACTTATAGGAATAGCGCAGTCTTCTTCCCGGGAAATGAGTATTTCCACTGGCTGTCAGGGCAAAAAATCCATTAAGAGTCACATTGCCTATCAATGTGATGTCAGAAGGCTGCATAATCGAGTCGGTGCGGTCAAGCCGATACAGTCCTGTCGCACCGCCGCCTATTCCGAAACTGCCCTCTCTCGTATACGACGGCATCACAATGAAGTTCACATCAAACTTCTTTTCAAACGAACGATCCTTGTTTCCCGTTGCCAGTCGGTCAAGATAACGGAGAAACTTCGTGTCGCGTTTCAGCATTGACGTGAACGGACCGGAAACCTCCTTCTGCGCCACGACAGTGTCGGCCGGCTGTGGCGACAACAGTTCTTTAGGCACAAGGCTGTCAATCTCCTCCTGCGACAGCGGTATGTAACGGTATGACACAGTGTCGGTGCGTTCCTGCGCGACCGCCGTCAGACAAGCCACAAACGCCACGACAAATGCCACGGCAACACTCTTTGCCAATATTATATATTTGTCAATTATGGGTTTCATTTTCTCAATTGGTTATGCAAAGATACGTTGCATGCAACAATATTCAAAGGGCTATCGCTCAACGACATTCTTTTCGGACATTTTTAATGCCTAAATCACCAAAATTTAAATTTAGCGCGCATACGCCCATTGCCATATCATTTTGCAAACACAAGGCACATTCATAAAACATTTTGACAGCAATATTTGGCAATATCAAATTATAATGTTACTTTTGCGCTAAAAATAAGAAAAATATGGAACTTATCATACCTAAACGATACAAACTGAAATTGCTTCCGGAAACAACCGAGATTGCAATCAAGTTTATCAAAGACTCTTTTCAAGAGCGGCTTGCCAAGCGCTTGAACCTACGCCGCGTCACGGCTCCGCTTTTTGTGCTCTCTGGCACCGGTCTTAACGACGACCTCAACGGCGTGGAGCACGCCGTCGGTTTCGACATCAAAGCCATGGGCAACCGCCATGCCGAAGTTGTCCACTCATTGGCAAAATGGAAACGCACAAAACTCGGAGCCTACGGCATTGCGCCCGGCTTCGGACTCTACACCGACATGAACGCCATCCGCACATTCGAGGATTTGGACAACATACACTCATTATATGTAGACCAATGGGATTGGGAAAAGACAATAACAGAAAGCGACCGCACCCTTGCCTACCTTATTGACACCGTCAACGACATATATGCCGCGCTGCGCGAGACGGAATGGCTGATTTACGAGCGTTTCCCGCACATCACCCCAGTGCTTCCCGAAAAGATAAAGGTGGTTCACTCACAGCAACTGCTCGACATGTATCCCGACCTTGACCCGAAAGAGCGTGAGCGCGAGATAACGAAACGCTACCGGGCTGTGTTTATCGTCGGCATCGGCGCAGACCTTTCCGACGGCAAGCCTCACGACGGCCGCGCCCCTGACTATGACGATTGGATTACGGAAAACAGCGATGGCTACAACGGTCTGAACGGTGACATAATGCTTTGGAACGACGTGCTCGACATCCCGTTTGAGATTTCATCAATGGGAATACGCGTGAGTCCGGAGTCTCTGCACAAACAACTTGAACTGCGCGGCTGTCTTGAGCGCGAGCAGCTTAAATTCCACCAATCGCTGCTCAACGGCGAGCTGCCCTACTCAATCGGCGGCGGTATCGGTCAAAGCCGATTGTGCATGTTCCTCCTGCAGAAAGCGCATATCGGAGAGGTGCAGGCAAGCATCTGGCCAGAGGAGCACATCGAGGAATGCCGCAAGAACAACATCCTGCTGATGTAGCCTAATCCTCTTTGTTTCGGCTTCTATTTAGCGCTGTATCAAACTGAATTTGCCAATACCATTCCAAAAGTTTACAAAAGCTCGAGACAATAAAGATAAGTGATGTTATGGCCGTTGATCGCAGTTTTATGCGGGCGAGGTTCATCACACAGCCAAGATGCTCTTGCATAATCGGGACGATTTGGTTAACCTTGCCATTATCCCTGGAAGTGGTAGTAACTTTCATGGAAAAAGCGGTCAAACTTTTCTTTAAAGTTACGAATTTTTAGGGACTTATGCAAGTATAATCACCTAATAATCAATATAATAAACGACAAAATTTATTTTTGTCATCTACTAAAAATATAACGAGGTATGAATAACAATTTAGTAATCCAATGTATACTTACAGTTATTGGCTGGATAGTAGTCTATATCCTTGCTCTTCGTCAAAATACCCAAATCAAAAAAAAAGAAGTTACAATTAAATTTTTAGTTCAAGCATGGGAAAGGTTAGAAAAAGCATCCAATAGGCAAGACAATAGCTATAATACGGACATAGAAACTGCGATTGCAGATATTCAACTTTTTGGGACAAAACGGCAAATTGAACTAGCACAGCAATTCGCTGAAGAAATTGCAAGAAACAAAGAGAGTTCAACGTTAGAATTATTGATCTTGCTAAGGGAGGATTTGCGAAAAGAATTAAGGTTAGAAAAGGTTCCTAGAAAGTTTAAATTCCTCAGATTTTCTAAATGACTATAGAATTTTGTGCCATCAACAAACCCGAAGATTGGATGGAGATGGTTGCCGAGCAATTCGATACATCAGTAATAAACGATGGATTTTTCGCTAAATTTGCAATCTAATTACTGCATATGAACATATTCGCAAATTTAGCTACTCCTCAAAAATCAAAACGCCAACGAGAAGTTATTCTCTTGTTTGGCGAAGATTTTTGTGACTTTCAACTTGTGCGAGAAACTATTCAACAGTTTAGATATGATTTTGAGGATGTTGTCTTTATCACTCAAACTAAACTCTTGAATAGAGAACAAGAAGAAATGCTTGATTCTTTTCTCAAAAGGGAACTTGGAGAAAAATATACACGTTGTGCATATAGACCAACTGAAAGGTACACAAGAAACGGACAACCTTGTGTCCGTTCTTATCATCGTAACTTGGAATGTTATATCTTTACATCAGATTCATCTGAACAAGATATTGTTGAACTTAATACTGCCGCTAAAAAAATAGTCGGCTTTGCTACAATAGTTCGTAGACCTACTCCACAAGAAACTAAAGACCGTATCAAACGTGAAAGGAAAGCTGCTCTAAAAGAAAAGTTCTCAAATATTGGAACTGCATTATTTGCTGTAATATTTTTCGCAAGTATTATTTTAGGCGGCTTTTATGCCTCAGAACATAAAGAAATTTTTTCGGTTGTAGGTGCTATTATCGGTATCGGTTTTATTCTATTTCTTCTTTTTGCTGTATGGTCTTTCGTATCAGAAAGTACCACAAGCAAATGGAAATCAGCATTAAGGACGATAGGCATAACAATTCTCATTATTGGTGTTTTGTTGCTGATTGGCTATTTAATGCCTGACAGTTGCTCAAACTATGTGAACGATGCTCACCGCCCCGATAGATTTTAACTTCTACTCTTGAAATGATGAACTCTAAGCAAATACCGCCCAAGGCGATTGATGCTCTTGAACGAGCTATCACTCGCACTTCAGCAACGCATTGATGAAGACCCGGACGTTGCCGATGCCTACCTGCGTATCGGCATACACGAAAAGTCCTTCACCGTTCTTACGCTATATCTCGAAGAAAGCAACGCATCGCAGCCCAACCGCGATGTTGCGTTGCTTAACCTCATGCTCGACCTCAAAGACAACGTGGGGAGCGGTACGGAATACTGGGTGCCGGACACCGCCGCAATCCGCAAACTCGCTGAGTCCTATTCCGAACTCATCGAACTTGATTTTTGTCTAAATTAGTCGCTCGCAAACTTGTGTAATTCAGCGTTTTTTATTATTACTGTCCGCTAAACATGACTCGTTTCTCCCAACATGCTGAAAATGGCGTGTTGGGAGATTTTCTTGTTGCGACAAGCCCCTATTGTTGATTTACCCCTTCTGCCGGAGGCGATTCCGCAGCCTCGGCAAGCATGATTTTGAGGTCAGCGTCAGGCTGGTTGAAGAAAGTCTCCAAGTTCAGGTAATACATCATGACGATTCTTACCATAGTAGCCAAGCCGGAGAAGCTCCAAGGTCGCGACAGGGAGCTTTGGAGCAAAGACAACAGCAGATTCGCAATCAAAGTCACCCAAATCTGTATCTTGATTGCGTTTGCACTCTCGCCATAGAAGTAGCGCAACGGAAAGTTCTGTTTAATCTGCTTGAAAAGAGATTCTATCTGCCAACGACGGCGATAGATAGCCACAATAACCTCCGGTCGCATGTCAAAGTCATTAGTCAGCAGCGTAATCAGTTTGGGCTGCTTGCCTTTCTTGATGTCAACGTATGTGATCAAGCGAGCGATATGGTTTATTACGCCTTTTCGAAACACCACGCCCCGGTCGGTCAGTTCCTCAAATTTCTCATAATTGATATAGGCACGGTCAAGAGCCACTATCTCATCACGATTATAGTAAGACGGAGCGAGCATGAAAGAGTCGTTTGTAGCTGCGGATGTAAACTTCACATCGCAAGGCACGCCTTCATTGGCATGGATTACCGAGTGCACCTTTATGCCACCTTTATGCCGCCTTTCTTCTTCCCGGCATTGGGATGTCTGCCGACTCCCTTGAAAATCACGTTGGAAAACAGTGAAATTGTGGTCGAATCGATGATGCGCAGGTCTTTTAACCAGCTTTCCGCACCGTTTCTCCGGCTGTCCGAAGAAAGTTTGCTCTTGTTGGTCTCATAAAACTCGCGGTATACCTCTTCAAAGAACTTTTCAGACCTCCTGGCATTGGTATCCGACAGTGTGCTGCGCTTGGGAACCTTATCTATCCCCAGATGATGCAGTTTACGCACCTCGGCCGTCATGGCCGCCTCTATCTCGCGCAACGAGTCAAAACGCATGATAACAGCGAAGAGCATTGTCAGAAGATGAACATAGCCGTCAAAGCTCTTCACATACCTTTCTCCACCGTTTTTACGACTCATTGCGACTATTTTCTCACGGTCGAGCGATTTTATCAGCTGACCATACACCGGCTGTCCGAAGAAATGTGTACTTTTACCCATGGTTAATCTTTTGTTGTGGTAAACCAAAGGCAACCAAAAGGGGCTGACTTTCCAAAATCGAAAGGCAGCCCTATCTTTATTTGTGCACGCTAACTTTTAGCGGACAGTAATAATTGGAAGTAGTGCTTGTGATTTTCGAGAGCCTCTCGACCTCATATTAGACTCCCTCCCGTACCCTAAAAGTAGGCCATTAACTGAATATCCCCTAAATTACGATATCTGGAGGAGATTGACCGAGCAAAATGAAAACTCGCCAAATCCACGGTCATGGACTTGGCGAGTTCTTGATTTTTGACCCTGCCAAGGGTAAACTGAAAAGTGCTTACTTTTTCAGTGCCCTCCGTTGTGGCAGGCGTTTTCTTGTTTATGCTGATTTTGTTTACAAACCCAATGCGTTGAGCTCGTTTTCCATATTCAACTGATAGTAGATGTTGCCGAGCAACCGTTTTGTCTGAGTGTCGGTAGTGTCCAATTCATAAGCCTTCTTCATGTAAGGAAGAGCGGCTTGATACAACGGATCAAGTTTCTCCATCTTGAACTTAGTGAAAGCCGAACCCTGAAGTTTCTCCGCCTCTGTTGCAAGAGCCATAGCCTGCTTCATGTACATACGGCCAGTGTTGAATTGAGCCTGGACGTTTTCCGGTTCCATCTCAACAGCCTTTTTGTAGAAATCCAATGCCGAATCCTCATCCTTCTTCTGCTCAAGAACGAATCCCTTCAAATTGTAAAGAGCGGCAGTCGGCTTGTTGGCGATAGCTGCGTCAACCATGCTCAATGCCTCGTCAAGGTTGCCCTTGTTGACATTGTCGTTGATGATTACGTTCATATATTGAGGATCCTTGTCGCCGAACAAAGGAAGAGCCTCTTTTGCAATGGCAACGATACCCTCGTTGTCCTGCAAGCCGGCGTAGCAGCTGATTGCATAGTCAAACGCCTCCTTCTCCTTGTAGCCCAATTTGCGAGCCTGCGCAAACGACGCAACAGCAGCCTTCATGTCTTCAGCCTGCCAAGCGGCGATACCGCGATAGAATGCGATAAGCGACATTGTAGAGTCAGCCACAGCCACCGGGTTGAACTTATCTTTTCCAGCGATGCCCATGTTAGGCAATTCGAGGTATGCTCCCCATGCGTCATAAGCCTCTTTGTACTTCTTCAAGTTGTACAAATCAGAACCAACGCGGTTGAAATCAACATGGTGTCCGACAAGGATGCCGGCGATATCCTTAGAATATTCAGTTTTGATTTTTGGAAGACCCGTCTTCTTGTCCAATTTAAATGAGCCATCCTTGTTTGTCTGCTTAACAGAGTCCAAAGGAAGAGCCACCTTGAAGTCGTTAAACGCAGTCATCAACGAAGTTGCCATAAGCTCCTTGTCGGCATCCTTGCCAAGCTGAAGCATAGCCATACACTGGTCGTAGATGCCAATGTTTGCCTTTCCTGCAACAAACCAAGTCTTAGCCTGGTCCTTAGTCTCGGCATTTTCCAACGCCGGTTTAATCTTGCCGGCAGCCTCTTTATATGCGTCGACCGACACATTGAAGCCTCCAATCTGATGCTCTACATCGTCAACAAGACTCTTTTGAGCAAATGCACCGAACGTTGTCAAGGCGCAAAGCAATAGAATTGATTTCTTTTTCATTTTAGTTAGATTTTTATCTTTTTTATTCAATATTATTATCTACAACGTCTGTCGACAGCTCTTGGTTCTGTCCCTCGGTATTATTTTCATCAACAACCTCCTCGTCGTCGCAAGTGTCGACCACGCAAACCGAAGCAATCTCATCGTTGCGCTTCTCCAAATTGATCAGACGCACGCCCTGGGTTGCACGACCCATCACGCGCACTTCTGCCACTTTCAGACGGATTGTTATGCCCGACTTGTTTATAATCACCAAGTCTTTGGTGTCGTCAACATCCTTGATGTCGACCAGACGGCCGGTCTTGTCGGTCACGTTGATTGTCTTGACACCCTTGCCGCCGCGGTTGGTGACACGATAGTCGTCAAGCACCGAGCGTTTGCCATAGCCTTGTTCAGAAACCACCATGACTGTTTTTTCCGTACCGAAAGGCATTGTTATCATTCCTACCACGGCATCGTCGCCGCCATCAAGCGTCATGCCCTTCACGCCAGCCGACATACGACCCATTTCGCGCACTGCCGACTCGTTGAAGCGGATTGCACGGCCGTTGCGGTTTGCCAACAGCACTTCCTCGTTGCCGTTTGTCATGCGCACTTGCAGCAGCTCGTCGCCCTCACGTATCACGATTGCGTTGACACCGTTCTGACGAGGACGTGAATAAGCCTCGAGACGCGTCTTCTTGACTACACCATTCTTCGTGCAGAACATCAGATAGTGAGAGTTGACAAAGTCGGCATCGCCCAGACGTTTCACATTGACAAACGCCTTGACCTTGTCGTCCGACCCGATATTGAGAAGGTTCTGGATTGCACGTCCCTTGCTGGTCTTTGTGCCTTCCGGGATGTCGTAAACTTTCATCCAATAGCAACGTCCCTGCTGCGTGAAGAACAGCATATAGTTATGCATCGTAGCCGTATATATATACTCGATGAAGTCCTCTTCGCGTGTCGATCCGCCTTTGGCGCCGACACCGCCACGATTTTGCGCGCGGAACTCTGTCAACGGAGTGCGCTTGATGTATCCAAGATGCGAGATTGTGATAATCACGTCGTCGTCGGCATAGAAATCCTCAGCGTTGAACTCTTCCGACGCGTAAACAATTTCCGTGCGACGCTCGTCACCGTATTTGTCACGAGTCTCGACCAATTCATCCTCAATTACCTTGCGGCAAACATCCGGATCGTTCAAGATTGAATTCAAATACTCAATCTGGTGCAACAAGTCTTCATATTCCTGGTGAAGTTTCTCCTGGTTCATGTTGACCAACGCGCTCAGACGCATGTCGACAATAGCCTTTGTCTGGACATCATCCAAGTTGAAGCGCTCGCCCAAACGCTGACGCGCCTCGTCGGTTGTCGCCGAAGAACGGATAATTTTAACCACTTCGTCGATATTGTCAGACGCCACAATCAGACCTTTGACAATATGCGCGCGGTCCTCAGCCTTCTTAATCAAGAAACGTGTGCGGCGGATAACGACATCATGCCTGTGGTCGACAAACGCCTGCAACAGCTCCTTGAGGTTGAGCAACTTCGGACGGCCTTCAACGAGCGCTACATTGTTGACGCTGAAAGACGACTGAAGCGGAGTCATCTTATAAAGCTTGTTGAGCAGCACGTTGGAGTTGGCGTCTTTCTTGACTTCCACAACCACACGCACGTCTTTGCCCGATGACAGGTCCTTGACATTGTTGATGCCCTCAACCTTCTTCTCTATAGCGAGGTCGGCAATTGATTTCACCAATTCCGACTTGTTGACATTATACGGGATTTCAGAAATGACAATCACCTCATGTTCCTTCTCCGTTTCAATCTCAGCTTTCGCTCTGACCACGATACGGCCGCGGCCTGTCTCGTATGCCTCTTTCACGCCGGCATATCCATAGATAGTGCCGCCCGTTGGGAAATCAGGCGCCTTGATGTGGCGCATCAGTTCCTCTATTGTGATTTCCGGATTGTCAAGAAGAGCAATCGAAGCGTTGATTGCCTCCGTGAGGTTGTGAGGAGGCATATTGGTCGCCATACCCACAGCGATACCCGAGGCTCCGTTTACGAGCAAGTTCGGGAAACGCGTCGGCAACACTGTCGGCTCCTCCAAAGTGTTGTCGAAGTTTGGCATGAAGTCTACAGTATCCTCGTCAATGTCGCGGAGCATTTCCTCGCCAATCTTCGCAAGACGTGCCTCCGTGTAACGCATTGCCGCCGGAGAGTCGCCGTCGAGCGAGCCGAAGTTACCCTGTCCGAACACAAGCGGATAGCGCAACGCCCAGTCTTGTGCCATTCGCGCCAGCGTGAAGTAAATTGACAAGTCGCCGTGTGGGTGAAACTTACCCATAACCTCACCTACGATACGCGCACATTTCTTTGTCGGCTGGTTGGACGTGTTTCCAAGTCGCTCCATTCCAAACAGCACACGCCTGTGCACGGGCTTGAAGCCGTCCCTCACATCAGGCAGCGCGCGCGACACTATCACCGACATTGAATAGTCGATGTAAGCGTCCTGCATTTCTTTTTCAATATTGATCCTTCTAATACGATCTTCTATCATAATTGTTCTTTAAAAATTCATTACAGCCAGCCCTGAAAACAGGGTTTGGTTCAATATGGCAAAGATACAAAAAATTAACGACATATACCCGCCATCAATGACAGTTTTTCAATGGTTTTTCATCAATTTTCACAATGCCGTGCGGAGAACGTCAGACACGCCGTAAAAACACACAAATCCGCAGACGGCAACACGGCTCCGCCTGCGGATTTTTATTTATTTTTCAAGCACTAAAACTCGCTTGTGAAATGGAATTTAATTTTCGGGAAGTCAGACTGCGCCATCTGCAGCACATAATTGGAATCGGCAAGAAACACGTCGCGCCCGTCACGGTCCAACGCCATAAACTGATGCTTGCGCTTTTTAAACGCTGCCAAGGCATCGGCATCGTCGCTCTCAATCCAGCATGCCTTGTAGAGATGTATCGGCTCCCATCGGCATTGCGCGCCGTATTCGTGGAGCAAACGATACTGTATAACCTCAAACTGCAGCTGTCCGACAGTGCCGATAAGCTTGCGGCCATTAAACTGGTTGACAAACAATTGCGCCACACCCTCGTCCATCAGCTGCTCGATGCCCTTGTTCAGCTGCTTGGTCTTCATCGGGTCTGTGTTCTCGATATATTTGAACATCTCCGGAGAGAAGCTCGGCAAGCCTTTGAAATGCAAATCCTCGCCGGCGGTCAGCGTGTCGCCGATTTTAAAGTTGCCGGTGTCGGGGATACCCACAATGTCGCCTGGATAAGCTTCGTCGACCACGTCTTTCTTCTGCGCCATAAACGCGGTAGGCGCCGCGAAACGCATTGTCTTGCCTGTGCGCATCTGCTTGTAGTTGACATTTCGCTCGAACTTGCCCGAACAAATCTTCACGAAAGCGATACAGCTGCGGTGGTTGGGGTCCATGTTGGCGTGAATCTTGAACACGAAGCCAGTGAAATTGGGCTCCTCCGGCCTCACTTCTCTCTCCACTGCCATAATAGGCTTTGGCGACGGCGCTATCTTAACAAAGCAGTCAAGCAGCTCCTTCACGCCGAACGTGTTGAGCGCCGAACCGAAGAACACCGGTGCGACAGCACCCTTCAGATACTCCGACTCATCAAATTCCGGATACACTCCGTCGATAAGCTCCAGGTCGTCGCGCAAGCGCTTTGCATCTGCCTCTCCGACACTTGCGTCGACAGCCGGGTCGTTGACGTCGGAAATCTCCACTCGTTCGGTGACATGCTGCTTGTTTGGCGTGAACAAGTCGAGCGAATGCTCATATATATTGTAGACACCTTTGAAATGCGCGCCGATGTTGATAGGCCAGCTGAGCGGACGCACACTGATTTTCAGCTCGCTCTCCAACTCGTCGAGGATGTCGAACGGATCGCGGCCCTCGCGGTCGAGCTTGTTGACAAAGATAATAACGGGAGTGTTGCGCATACGGCACACCTCCATAAGCTTCCGCGTCTGTTGCTCCACGCCTTTCGCCACGTCGACCACAATGATTACACTGTCGACAGCCGTAAGTGTGCGATACGTATCCTCCGCGAAATCCTGGTGTCCGGGAGTGTCGAGAATGTTGATTTTGTAATCGCCATAATTGAAGCCCATCACGGATGTCGCCACCGAGATGCCGCGTTGTTTCTCTATCTCCATCCAGTCGGACGTGGCTGTCTTTTTGATTTTATTGGACTTCACAGCCCCTGCCACATGGATAGCGCCTCCAAAGAGGAGAAGTTTTTCGGTCAATGTTGTTTTACCGGCATCAGGGTGACTGATGATTGCGAATGTGCGACGTCTTTTTATTTCTTCTTCTAATGTTGCCACAAGAATTGCGTTGTTTTTTATTTGTTTACTGATAATCCTCCTTGTCAAAAAGGGGCTTGATTTTGTCTTTATGAAAATATGTTGCCAAAAGCGAGACGAATTTCGAGATTTGAGCCATCGCCACCTGTGTGGATTCCGAGAGCTGCCGCCCCTGCAGATGCATCATCATCATGCCGTAGAGCGCGTTGAAGCACGTTTCGATCTCACCGGATTTCTCATCACCGGATTTCGAGCGAAGCTCAACAATTATCGGCAGCGTCTTGTAGAATTCCGACGCATACTCCGGATATTTCACACTCTTAAGCAGCATCTGGTGCAAATCGGTCAGCTGTATCACGACGTTCTTGTTGATTTGGATATGTCCTTTCTCTTTCACCCCCTCGATGCGCATCATGTCCATCAGGTCGCCATACCACTGCAGCATCGCCGCCTTTGTGTCCTCATCTGTGGGATAGTTGTCAACGATGCGCTGACGCACGGTTTCAATGTCGAAACGGCATGCGCGGAATATGTCTTCAAGCTGCCACATATACAGCAGATATTCCGCTATATTCTCTTCTCTAAGTTGCTTTGCCGTGAACATTAGCCTAACCGAATTTGCTGATTTTACGAAGGATTGGCTCGTTGAGCACCTTGATTCGACGTCCGTCGACCACAATTACATGCTCATTGACAAACGACGACAGCGTGCGGATGGCGTTGGAAGTTGTCATGTTCGACAGATTGGCCAAGTCCTCGCGCGACATGTATATGTTAAGCGTCTCTCCGTCTTCCTCAAAGCCATAATTGTCTATAAGCACGACAAGTGCCTCTGCCAAACGTCCTCTGATATGTTTCTGCGTAAGATTGACTATCTTCGTGTCGGAACGCCCGAGATTGTGCGACAGCTCATGGATGAAGAACCACGCCAGCTGACGGTTGCCGTCAATCAGCTCCTCGACAATCTTCATTGGAATCGTGCCCACAACAGAAGGCTCCATTGCAATCGCTCCCGAAACATACGGCTCGTTGGCGAAATATGCCCGATGCCCGAAATATTGAATCGGACGGATCAAGCGGATAATCTGCTGACGACCGCCTATTCCTTCCTTGTATTTTTTCACCTTTCCCTTCAACAGGCACCACAAATATTCCGGAGTTTCCTTTTCCGCGTAAATGATTTGGTTACGCTTGTAGTTGTGAATGGTAAAATTATCAATCACAACCCTCTTCTCCTCAGACGTAAGGACGTTCCAAATCCCCGCCATGTCTTCCTTGACTACTTTTTCTAACGCGTCTCTTGATACCATCATCCGCTTTTTGCTACATAATTATGTTTTAGAGCACAAATATACAGCATTATATGTTCATTTCCAAAAATTATCCACAAAATTTAAACGAGCCGGTAACAATTGCCCGGCATTACGGAAACGGCGCCCTTGAATTCCAGTTCAAACAAGACGCTCAGCAACTTATGCACAGGCATTTTCAGCAATGCGCTCAGCTCATTTATCTGCACCAAATCCCTTCCTTGCAGAGAGTCGACAACCGCCTGCTCCTCTTTTGTATATTCTATAAACAACGACTTCTCCACCGGCTTCGCACTGCGTTCCCAACGCATCATGTCAACGACATCCGACGCCGACGTCACAAGCGCAGCCACATTTTTGCGTATCAATGTGTTGCATCCTTCGGAATACACATCGCCCACCCTTCCCGGAAAAGCGAACACATCCCTGCCGTAGTTCTGCGCCACTTTGGCAGTCACCAACGCGCCGCCCTTAAACGCCGACTCCACCACCACAGTGCAGTCGCTGAGCGCGGCTATTATGCGGTTTCTCGCCAGGAAATTCGACCGATGCACGCGCGTACGGCAGCCGTATTCCGTTGTCACAGCTCCGCGGCGGCGCACAATGTCGGCAGCCACAGAGCGATGCTGCGCCGGATATATCATATCCAGCCCGTGCGCCATCACAGCCACCGTAGGCATCCCGCACTCCAACGCCGCCAAATGCGCCGCGACATCGACGCCATACGCCAGCCCGCTGACAACAACCACATCCTTCCCCACCAGCTCGCCAAGCCCAGCCACCAAATCGCGCGTGAGCTTCTGCCCGTAAACGGTGGCATGGCGCGTTCCGACTATCCCAACCGCGCACCTTGCGTTGAGGTCCGTGTCGCCTTTTGCATATATCAGCAACGGAGCGTCGGGCACATTCTGAAATCTTGCCGGATAGTCCTGATTGCGGAAATAAAGGCATCTGATTCCGTTTCTCGCCACAAAGTCGAGCTCTTTCTCAGCCTCGCAAAGCAGCCCTTCACGATAAGACGCAGCAAAAATATGGCTGCCGGCGCTTGCCAACTCAGCCAATTCCCGCTCCGACATTCTGAAAAACTCAGCCTCGCTGCCCACCGCCGCCAATATGGCTCCGGCGGTCTCCGGCGTGATTCCTTTGATTTTTGAGAACGCAACCTGTTCTATCCCCGGCAACGACATGTCAACGCAAATGTTTTTTAAACACCTCGGCAAGCATATCCCCTCTGTCGAGCTTGCCGTCAGAAAGACAGACGCAGCTCACCACAGCCGACACCACCGACTCTCCCGTGTCTGTCTTGAACAAATCCTGATGAAACACAAACCTGGCGCCTTTCCGCTCCACCCACAACTTGCTGACAAAGCGGTCGCCGCTGCGGAGCGGCGTCTTGTAATCGATTTCCACCCGGTTAAGCACCGGAATCACACCCTTCTCCTGCATCTGCGCAAACGAAATGCCGTTTGCCACGCAAAAGCCATGGCGGGTATGCTCCAAATAGTGCAAATAATTGGCATTGTTGACGATGCCCTCTGCGTCAAGTTCGTAATCGCGCACTTCCATCTCGCGCTCATATACATATTTTGTGTCTGTCATCTGCTAATTTTTGCACAAAGATAATGGTTTCTCCAACAATTATAACTAACTTTGCAGACATATTTGAACGATGAACATTCGCAGTGTAATTAACGCGATTGAGGATTTTGCCCCTCGCGCTTTGCAGGAGAGCTACGACAACGCCGGACTGCAGGCAGGCGATGCGACAAATATCTGTACGGGAGTACTTCTTACGCTTGACGTGAACGAAAACACAGTCACAGAGGCAAAGGAGTACGGCTTGAACTGTATCATTTCGCACCATCCCCTTCTCTTCAAAGGAATAAAATCCATCTCTCCCGACACTCCTACGGGACGCATCCTGATTGATGCGATAAGAAACGGAATAACAATCTACTCAGCGCACACCAATCTCGACAATGCCAGATTCGGTGTTTCAAACCGTATGGCCCAAATGCTCGGGCTTTCCGGGATACGCACTTTGCAGCCACAGTCGGCAACATTGGTAAAGCTGGCGGTCTTCGTGCCGGAGGCACACGCCGACAAGGTGCGCGACGCAATGGCTGATGCCGGAGCCGGAGCAATCGGCGACTACGACCGCTGCAGCTATTCGCTGGAAGGTACAGGCCGATTCCGCGCCGCAACGGGTGCCAATCCTTTTGTCGGAGAGATTGGCGAGATTCACCAAGAGGCTGAAACGAAGATTGAAGTCATCGCACCGCGACGACTTTCAGGCAGAATCATCAGAGCGATGCTCGACGCCCACCCCTATGAGGAGCCGGCATACGACATCATTCCGCTCGACAACGCCGACAACTATTCAGGAAGCGGCGCTGTGGGCAACATCAAGCCGACAACGATGGGCAGGTTTATCGACCTGCTGAAAGCAACGTTCAACTGCAAGACAATACGCTACTGCGGCGACGAGCGGAAGACAATAACCAGAGTGGCACTATGCGGAGGCAGCGGGGCTTTTCTGACATCAGACGCCATCGCTTCCGGAGCCGACATCTACGTCACCGGCGATGTGAAATACCACGATTTCACTTCGTTTGCCGACAAAATCGCGATTGCCGACATCGGACACTACGAAAGTGAGCAGTGCTCAAAAAGCATATTCCGGGAAATTCTGGAAAAGAAGTTCCCCGGCTTGACAATCAAAGACGCAGAAACAGATATCAATACAATAAAATACATATAATATGGCAACTGAAAAGAAAACAGCAGCAACAGAAGGATTGTCGGTAGAAGAACGCTTGAAAACGCTCTACCAACTCCAAACACTCTTATCTCAAATCGATCGCATCAAGAACCTCCGCGGCGAACTTCCTTTGGAGGTCAAGGACATGGACGACGAGGTTGAACGCTTGAAAACCCGTATCCAGAAATTCAAAAACGAGGCGGAAGAATTGCGCAAGGGTGTGGCTGCAAAGAAGGTGGAAATCCAAAACGCACAAGACGCCATCGCAAAATACACAGAGCAGCAGAACAACGTGCGCAACAACAAGGAGTTTGACTTCCTTGCAAAGGAAATCGGATTCAAGCAGCTTGAAATCGAGCTGGCCGAGAAACGCATCCGCGAATACACCGAGATGGCGAACCGCAAAGCCGACGACATCAAGAGCACACAGGAGACAATGGAGGACAACGTGCACATCCTCGCCGAGAAGAAATCAGAATTGAGCGAAATCATCTCCGAGACAAAGCAGGACGAGGAGAAGCTCCGCGAGCAGGCGAAAGCCCTCGAGGAGAAAATCGAGCCACGTCTGCTCAAGGCTTTCAAGCGCATCCGCGAGAATGCCCGCAACGGTCTTGGAATCGTCTACGTGCAGCGCAATGCTTGCGGCGGCTGCTTCAACCGCATCCCGGCACAGCGCCAGGTAGAGGTGAAGCTTCACAAGAAGGTGGTTGTCTGCGAATATTGCGGCAGAATCCTTATCGACCCGCAGCTTGCCGGCGTAAACGAGGAAGCATAAATCAGCAACCGCATAAATACAACAAGTCCCGGAGGAATATGACATGGATTCCTTCGGGACTTGCTTTTTCATGACACCAAAGTGTCAAGCTTTCACACAGCCACCATCCTACTTATTGCCGTTCTGTTCCAGATAGATGGCAGCCTGTTTCACTTTTTTGAACAGGTCGGTTGCAAACACAAAATCATTCAGCGTCTCGCTGTCTGCATGGAAGATTGAATGCTTGTCGCCCACCCAATCGACATTGCCCTTGTTTATAAACACGATATGCTCTCCTATGCCGAGCACCGAGTTCATGTCGTGGGTGTTGATTATGGTCGTTATGTCGTACTCGTGGGTAATGTCCCACAACAACTCATCTATCAGAATCGATGTCTGTGGGTCGAGGCCGGAGTTTGGCTCGTCGCAGAACAGATATTTCGGATTCAACGCTATCGCCCGCGCAATCGCCACACGCTTCTGCATACCGCCGCTGATTTCCGACGGATACTTCGACTCGGCGCCATTAAGATTGACACGGTTGAGGCAGAATCTGGCGCGGTCGAGCATTTGCGCACGTGTCATGTCGGAAAACATTTTCAACGGAAACATCACGTTCCCGAGCACCGTCTCGTTGTCAAACAACGCCGAGCCCTGAAACAGCATTCCTATTTCAGTACGCAAAGCCTTGCGCTGCGCCAACGACATCTTCACAATGTCGCGGCCGTCATATAGAATTTGTCCCGAATCAGGCGTCAACAGTCCGATGATGCTCTTCATCAGCACGGTCTTTCCCGAGCCGCTTTGTCCGATAATCAGATTAGTCTTTCCATTATGAAACGTCGCGTCGATGCCTTTAAGCACCATCTTGTCGGGAAACGACTTTTTTACGTTTTTTACTTCAATCATTACTGCAACAATAATTTGGTCAACAACACGTCGAGCAACAGAATCAAAATGCTGCTTGCCACAACTGAATTCGTACTTGCCTTGCCCACATCGAGCGCGCCTCCCTTGACGTTATAGCCATAGAACGATGCCACGCTGGTTATCACCACCGAGAAGAACAATGACTTGATTATCGCATACCACACATACCATTCAACAAACATTGTCTGGATGCCGTAGATATACTGCGGAACGGAAATCATATCCGTGAACTGCGCTATCATGAATCCGCCGACCAAGCCAGACGCCATGCTGAACACGGCAAGCACCGGAATAAACGTCAGCAACGCAAGTATTTTGGGCAACACGATGAAGTTGCACGAGTTGACACCCATAATCTCAAGCGCGTCAATCTGCTCGGTCACACGCATTGTTCCTATCTCCGAGGCAATGTTGGACCCCACCTTGCCGGCGAGAATCAAGCACAAAATCGACGACGAGAATTCCAGGAGAAGCACGTCGCGGGTTGCAAGACCCACGGTGTAGGGCGGCAGAAGCGGATTGGAAAAATTAATCTGCATCTGAATTGCGATAACCGCACCGATAAACAGGGATATGACAATCACCAACGGAATGGAGTCCACTCCAAGTTTTGAGATTTCGACGACATAACGTTTCAGAGACTCTTTCAGGCGGTCGGGACGCGTAAACACCCTACGCATAAACAACGCATATTCTCCAAACGTATGTAGACAAGATGTTATAAACAACATATATTATTTTCTTTATTTCTCGCAAAATTACTCATTTTTCCGCCACTCGGCAACCAGAAGCAAACCATTTTCTCAATTTTGCGGTGTTTTTGACTACTCCCGAATCGAGTAGGAGGAAAACAAAGTAGTTTTTCTCCTACTTTCGTTTTCCGACCTCTCACACCACCGTACATGCGG